>Ga0310121_10000191_pt1 | contig 66892 bp, 57 predicted proteins | sample CB27_Tmax_986_MG_FD_203504 | JGI IMG/M metagenome (GOLD analysis project Ga0310121, IMG submission 203504) | Marine microbial communities from Western Arctic Ocean, Canada - CB27_Tmax_986 | ecosystem: Environmental > Aquatic > Marine > Oceanic | place: Canada: Western Arctic Ocean | collected... | reverse complement strand
CAACCCCGGCCGGCGGCCCGTGTCACGCTCGGCCTGGCGCACCCAGTGGCGAAGGGTCTCCGACGTGCACCCGATCTTCTCCGCCACCGACCGAATCGAGGCCCATTGCAAGTCGTGATCGTGATCGAAAACCAACCGGACGGCTCGCTCCCGGACCTCCAGTGAGTATCTCCTCGGTCTTCCCATGGACCCCATCCGCCCAAACAATGGAGCCTCCAGGAAACCCGGGGCGGGTCACCATGATCTTGGCGGCCGGTCTGGTGTACGCAGGCGACACGATGGAGGCCGAAGGTAAGGTCAAGACCGTCTCTGGAAACACCCTTGTCGTAGCCGGCGACGACGCCGAGTGGACCTTTGAGGTCGACTCGGCAACCGTCGTCAAGGCGAAGGGTGCGTCGCACAAGATGAAGGACCTCGAGGAGCGCGGGCCGAAGACGCTCGACCAGTTCGTGAAGGCCGACCAGAAGGTCACCGTCAAGTACGAGAAGGCGGACGGCAAGGCCCTGGCAAAGGAGATCAGAGTCCACTAGTCCGGCATGTGGCAACTAAGTGGTCCGTCCCGCGCAAAACGGGGCGGGCCGCTTCGTCGTTAGCCGGTCAGTAGGGCGAGCTTCCGGAAGCCAGCGAGAGCTCGGGAGAGAGTTCTGCCGCCGTCGCGGCGGGGCGATCGATCGGCTCGCGCAGGTCGGGATGTACGGCGGTCATGACGCCGTCCGCACCGATCTCGAGCGCGGCCAGACTCCCCCGGTATGCAGGGGACATACCCGCGTCGATCAGGATGACCCGGCCTCCGAATCTCCGTTGAATCCGGCCGTTGTCGGTCACAGTGTGGCCGACGACGATGGCGTGGGCCTTCATGGCGAACAGGATCTTGTCGAGAACGGGGGCAAAAGTCGTCTCGTCCTCCGTCGCCAGACCCCGGTACCAGAGTGGGCCCTCGCCGCCCTCGGAGAGGGTCTCCTCCCCGTTCCGCCGTGTCTTCTGAAAGTCCTTCGTGATCTCCCGGCGCACCGTCCTGTTGATGGTCTTGCAGCCGAGCTCGGCCACGCCCAGGCTCAGGCCGCCGTGAAGGAAGACGACGCCGTCGATCCGCGCCACGGCGTCTCTGTTTCGCAGCCATTTTCCGTACGTGCCCTCGGGAGAGAAGGCCTCCTGCCGCTCGACGAAGCCCAGGGGAGCCTGCTTCTCGAGGTTGGCTCGATAGGCCTTGGCGTCGAACGCCTCGCGCCGGGATCTCGCCTGGCTGCGCGCACGGTCCATCACGCGATCGATGAAGTCCTCGCGCAGCGCATCGGACCGCCACGTCGTGAACGCCTTGTACTCGTCGGCCACGACGTATCGGAGGTCCCCCATCATGTTCATGACCTCGTGGTTCCCCAGGAGGGCGTGAACTCGGCCGCCAGCCTTCTTCGCTTCCTTCTCGAGGCGCATCATGAGGTCGAGGACCTCACGGGTCCGGGCACCGCGGTCGAGGAGGTCGCCCGTCTGGACGAAGTGTGTCCTGCCCCCGATCCAATTGGTCCCCTCATCCACGAGCCTCGTCATCTGGAGGACCCTGACGAAGTTGTCGTACGCCCCGTGAACGTCTCCGACCGCGACCACTCGCTGAACGTTCCGGACGTTGCAGCCGTCCCCGGCAGCCGACGGCACGGCGGTCGCCAGGAAGGCGCCGGCGGCCAGGACGAGCCGGACAGCGAGCCGAGAACCCATATTCCCAGTCTAGCAGCCCGGGCTGAAAGTCAGACCGCATCGACGCCGGAGCCGCTCGGGCCGGGAGTGTACACTGCTGGTCCCCTCTGGTTTAATGAGCCGCCCAAAAGGCGCCATTTGATGTTCGATTTCCTCAAGCGAGCCTTTCCGCTACAGCGCGGGGACCTCCCCCGCGGCCTTCTTCTCGTTGCGTATCTCTTCCTCATCGTCTGCGCCTACCAGATCGGGAGAGTGGCGCGGGATGCACTCTTCCTGGACCGCTTCAAGGCCGAGCTGCTTCCCTACGCCGACATCTCGGTCTTCGTCATGGTGGCGGTGACGGTCGCCGCCTACATTCGCATCGGCACCCGGACCGGCCTCCGCCCGGTCCTTCAGGGCAGCCTTCTCCTCTTCGGCGCGACCGGCTTTGTGTTCGCCGCACTCGCCCGGGGCTCGACCCCGGTGTGGCTCTACCCCGTCGTGTACGTCTGGGTGGGCATCTTCGGGGTGATGGCGCCCGCCCAGGTGTGGACCCTGGCCAACTACGTGGTCGCTCCGCGGGAGGCCAAACGGCTGTTCGGCCTGGTGGCAGCCGGGGCCTCCCTCGGGGCGACGGTCGGGGGGCTGTTGTCGAGTGTGCTCGCCCGCTCGTACGGAGCCGAGAGCCTGCTCGCGGTCATGGCTGGCCTCATCCTCGTCGCCACGTTCGTGGTGGGGCAGCTGTGGCGCCGAAGGCCCGAAGCCTTGACCGCGCTCGAAGCCCCCGCCGCGAAGGAGCCCGAGGCCAAGAAACGGGCTTCCATGGGGAACCTGCACCAGAGCCTGCGGGTCGTCTCCAGATCACCGTACCTGCGGGCCGTGGCCGGGGTCATCGCCCTGTCCTCGTGGATCACGGCCATCGCCGGGTGGCAGTACAAGGCCATCGCGCAGCAGGTCTTCGTACTGAAGGGCGCCGAGCACGCCGCCGATGCGCTGGCCGGGTTCTTCGGGACTGTCGAAGCCTCGATGGGCGCAGCCTGCCTCGTGGTCCAGTTGCTGCTGACCGCGCGGATCCTCCGGAACATGGGCCTGAGGTCGGTGCTCTTCCTGCTCCCGCTGGGACTCCTGGCGGGCTCGACGGGCCTCCTCGTGTTCGGCACGCTGGCCGCGGCGGTGGCGCTCCGAGCAACCGACAAGATCGTGCGCTACTCCATCGATCGCCCGGCGGTGGAGCTGCTCTACTTCCCCGTTCCGCTCTCGCTGAAGCTGCCGGCGAAATCCTTCATCGACACCGTCGTCTGGAGGGCAGGGGACGGGCTGCAGGGGCTCACGGTCCTCGCCTTCGTCACCCTCGGGCTGCCACCGGCACAGCTCTCCTGGGTGACGCTGCCTCTCATCGGGGTCTGGCTCGTGGTGGCCGCCGCCGCCTATCGCCGCTACGTGGGGACCCTCGAGGAGAGCGTCACGCAGCACCGCCTGGACCTGGAGCGGGCGGGCACGCCGGTCCTCGACCGCGCCACCACCGACATCCTCGCCGCGCGCCTCGAGGGCGTGAATCCCAAGGAGATCCTCTACGCCCTCGACCTCATGGCCGGGAACCCCCACCAGGCCGCGCATCCGGGGGTGCAGGGGCTGCTCGACCACTCCGCACCCGAAGTGCGTCGCCGGGCGCTGGAGATTCTCGGGGACGCCGGAGATCGGACGGTCATCGAGCGGGTCGAGTCGCTCCTGGCCGATCCCAGCATGGACGTCAGGACCGAGGCGCTGCTCTACCTGGCCCGCCACGCCGACGTGGATCCGTTGACGCGGGTGCAGGACCTCGGCAACTTCACCGACGCCTCGATCCGCGCAACGATCATCGCCGTCCTGGCTCGGCTCGGGGAGGAGCGACAGGATGCGGCCCGGCTCATGTTCGAGACGATGGTCGCGGAGGAGGGGTCCGAAGGCCTGGAGACGCGTCGGGAGGCGGCCCGGCTCGCCGAGCGGTTGCCGGTGGTCTTCGAAGAACCGCTGCGGCAGCTGCTCCAGGACGAGGACACGGACGTCGCCCGCTCGGCGATCCGGGCGGCTCGTCGCCACGGGGCGGGCCCCTTCGCCGATCTCCTTCTGGCGCGCATGGGTGACGGGATGCTCCGGGACGAGGCTCGCCTCGCACTCACCGACATCGGGACCGAGGTTCTCGAGACCGTGACGAGGGTTCTCGACGATCCCCACGTCTCCGCGGAGATCCGCCAGGCGGTGCCCGAGCTCCTCGAGCGCATCGGAGGCGACGAGGCCGCGGGAATCCTCTCCGGCCGACTCATGGAGGGCGATGCGGAGCTCCGACTTCGAGTCCTCCGGGTGCTGGCAAAGATGCGCGAGCAGCGGCCCACTCTCGAGATCGATGGCTGGGCCCTCGAGGCCGTCCTCGGCGCCGAGATCCTCGGGCACTATCGTTCCTACCAGATCCTCGGGGCTCTCGAGAGGTCCGCCCTCAAGGAGCAGCCGACGACCCGGGGGCTGCGGATCGCGATGCTCGAGGAGCTGGAGCGGATCTTCTTCCTGCTGGGCCTGCTCTACCCGGGAACCGACTTCCGTGCGGCCTGGGAGGCGCTGCGCTCCGGCAACCCCGTGCTCCGGGACCAGGCCCTGGACCTGCTCGAGAGCCGGCTCAAGCCCGAGATGCGCACCCTGCTCGTCCCCCTCATCGATCCGGAGATTCCCGGCGACCAGCGAATGGAGCTGGCCGAGAAGCTCGCCGGGACGCCGGTGACCACTCCGGCGGAGGCGGTGCGGGCGCTGGCCGCCACCGGTGACCCCTGGCTCAAGTCGTGCGCGGCGTACGCCATAGGCGCCCACGGCCTGCACGAGCTCAAGGACCTGCTCGACGAGTGGGAGAAGGACGCCGATCCCCTGCTCCGCGAGACCGTGCGCCAGGCGCAAGCACAGTTCCGCGAATAGACCGTCGGCGATTGACCCGGCGGGGCCCGACCCTTAGTCTTTGACCCGGGAGGACGGAAGGATCGAGAACAAGGACTACAAGGCGCAGCGCTCCATCCTGGCTGACGGCGATGCCGGGAGCCTCTCGAAGGAAGAGCTCTTCGCCCGCGGCGAGGAGCTCATGGAGGAGAGAGTGGCGGGTGGAGCCGGGGCGGCGAAGCCCGGCGGCTCGGCCACCCCCGCCGCGGCTCCCGCGCCGCGGGTGGCCCGTCCGTCAGAGTAGGAGAGGGGGAGTCGTGAACAACAGGAGGTGGCGATGCTGGTAGCGAACATCGTCGTCGAGACGCAACCGGGGAAGGCACGATCGGTGGCCGACATCATCGAGCACCTCCGGGGCGTGACGTTGCGCTCCGTGGAGGGCGATCACCGCGTGATCGCAACCTGGACCGTGCCCGAGGATCAGCACCTGGAGCCGGAAGGCGTCTCGGAGGTGTTGCAGGCGATGAGCGGTGACATCCTCGAAGTGGCTTTGACCGAAGAAGAGCGCCGCTGACGGACCTGCCGGGCCACACCCCGGGCATCGCGCATGAGCTCCTGGCTCCAGAGGCGACGGCTGCGGTCGGTGCGGGCGATTCGCAGGAAGTTCAGGGCGCGGATCGACCGATTCACGCGCACGGGCGGGAGCCATGTCCGCGCTCGGCTCCTGTCGGACCCTCGGGTGGCCGAGGCGGTGGCCCGCCACGTCAGGGAGACCGGCGAGGATGAGCCCGCGGCCTGGGATCGGGTGCACGAGTACGTCGAAGAGATCGTCCCCAACTTCAACCTGATCTCGTACTACCGCCTCGGCTACGGTGTCGCCCGGGTGCTGGCTCCGCTCTTCTACAAGGTCACCGTGGGCTACGAGGCCCGCGACGACCTCGAGGCCATCCCCCGCGACGCCACGGTGGTCTACCTCATGAACCACCGCTCGAACGCCGACTACGTCGTGGTGGCGTACGTCCTCTCGGGAAGCGTGGCGGTGTCGTACGCCGTCGGCGAGTGGGCGCGTGTGTGGCCGCTGGAGGCGGTGTTCAAGAGCTTCGGGTCCTATTTTGTCCGCCGTCGCTACCGCGAGCCCCTCTATCACAGCGTGCTCGAGCGCTACGTCCAGCTCATCATCCGAAACGGCGTGACCCAGGGAATCTTCCTCGAAGGCGGCCTGAGCCGTGACGGCCGCTTTTGAGAGCCCAAGCTGGGGCTGCTCGACTACCTGATCCGCGTGAAGGCCGAGCCTGGTTTCGAGAGCCCGCTCTACATCATCCCCGTCGCCATCAACTACGACCGCGTGCTCGAGGACCGCTCGCTGCTGCGGGAGCAGAAACCGGAGCACGAGCGCCTGACGCGCCGGCAGCAGCTCAGCGAGGTCGCCTCCTACGTCTTCAAGGTCTCGGCCCGCTGGATGCTTCGACGAGCGCGACGCTACGGCCGGGCCTGCGTCAACTTCGGTGCACCGGTGAGCGTGGACGAGTGGCTGGCCGCCCGCCCCGGAGTGCTGGAGCTGCCCAGGGAAAAGCGGCTGCCGCGGCTCAAGGAGCTGGCCGACGACGTCATGCACCGGATCGGCGACATCATGCCCGTGACTCCCGTGCCCCTGGCCGCCACCGCGCTCCTGCGCCATCCCGGTGAGCATATCGATCGCTCAGCATGGGAGGGTCAGCTCGACGACCTTCGTCGGATCCTTCGGGAGACCAGCGCACCTGTCGTCGGCGAAGAGAGGTCGAGCGCGGAGATCCTCGATCGCGCTCTCGTGATGTTCACGCTGCGCCGCGTCGCCTTCCCCGAGGGAGACGGCTTCCGCATCGACCGAGCCCAGAATCCACTCCTCCGGTTCTACGCCAACTCGATCGCACACTTCTTCGAGGCACCGCTGGCGTAGTACCCGGATCCACGACTACGGCTGCACTCGAGCACCGATGCATCCCGGCTGATGGTGTTGCGGACGCGCGGTCCTCGTCAGCTCGTGCGGTAAGGCTCCGTTCCCACCCCGGAGCCACCCGGACTGTAGGCCGCTTCCCCGTGCAGGGACAGGTCGAGGCCCGTGATCTCCTCTTCCTCGGTGACGCGGAGCGAGGTGAAGAGCCTGATGCCTCCGAGAATGGCAGCCGTGCCGACGATAGCAAGCCCCCAGGCCGCGGCCACGCCGACGAACTGCGGCCAGAGCTGTCCCGCGTTCCCGTAGAAGAGCCCGTCGGCGCCGCCTGCGTTCACCGACGTCGTCGCGAAGAGGCCCGTGGCGAGGGCGCCCCAGGTGCCACCCAGGCCGTGCACTCCAAAAACATCGAGGGCGTCATCGTATCCAAACCGCGGCTTGAGCGTGTTCACGCCGAGGTAGCAGATCACCGCGCAGCCCACACCGATGGCCATCGCTCCGGGAACCGTGACGAAGCCCGCGGCAGGTGTGATCGCCACGAGGCCGGCCACGGCGCCGGTGACCGCGCCAAGGACGGTGGGCTTCTGCGGTGGGCCCACTCGATGAGCGCCCAGCACAGGCCCGTGGTGGCCGCGGCCATGTGCGTGGTGACGAATGCGTGGGCCGCAAGACCATTCGCCGCCAGCGCGCTGCCGCCGTTGAAGCCGAACCAGCCGAACCACAGGAGCGACCCGCCCACGAGGGTGAGGGTGAGGCGGTGAGGCGGGAAGAGACGGCGCGGGTACCCGGATCTGCGGCCAATCATGATGGCCGCGACGAGAGCCGAGACGCCGGAGCTGATGTGCACGACCGTTCCACCGGCGAAGTCGAGCGTGCCCATCGCCCCGAGCCAGCCCCGGCCCAGACCCAGTGGCACAGCGGGTCGTAGACGATCGTGGCCCAGAGCAGGCTGAAGATCACGAAGACCGAGAACTTCATCCTCTCGGCAAAGGCACCGGTGATGAGCGCGGGGGTGATGATGGCGAACATCCCCTGGAACATCGCAAAGGCCACGTGGGGCACCGTCGAGGCCAGCGGCGCGCCGTCTTGACCGACGCCGCGGAAGAACGCGTAGTCGAGACCGCCAACGAGCCCCCCTGGCGCGAACGAGAGCGAGTAGCCGAAGAGGACCCACTGGACGCTGATGAGGCACAGCAGGAAGAAGCTGTGCATGAGCGTCGAGAGCATGTTTCGCTGGCTGACCAGGCCGCCGTAGAAAAGTGCCAGCCCTGGCGCGGTCATGAGCATGACCAGGGCGGCCGAGGCCAGGATCCACGCCGTGTCGCCGGCGTTCAGCTCCGAGCCAGCCTCGTGCGCGTGCGCCGCCGCCGCGCCGAGGAGCGATATCGCGCCGATGACCAGGCTGGCGACGACAGACTTCTTCACGATCCTGCTCATTTCCACGTCCCCCTCTCCAGCCTCGTCAGATCGCGTCCTCTCCCCGCTCACCGGTCCGGATTCGGATCACCTCGTCGAGCGAGCTCACGAAGATCTTGCCGTCGCCGAACTTTCCGGTGCGGGCCGTCTTGAGCACGCTCTCGACCGCCCTGTCGACCAGCTCGTCGGGCAGCACGTCCTCGATCTTGACCTTGGGCAGGAACTCGATGCGATACTCGGCCCCTCGATAGGTCTCCGCGTGACCCTTCTGGCGCCCGAAGCCCTTCACCTCCGTTACCGTCATCCCGACGACACCCACGTCCTGCAGGCCGCTCTTCACGGCTTCGAGCAGGTGCGGTCGGACGATGCACTCCACTCTCTTCATGTCATCCTCCGTGCTGTCGCGTCGCTCGGACCGACAGCCGCGCGCTTTGTCGCTGGTGCTCCTTCGCTGGACCCTCGGCGGCAGACCACACCGGTTGCGTACGGACTGGCTGAGTCCCGGCCTGTCGAGGTGGAACGCATGCTCTTCGATCCGGGCCGCGGTGCAAAGACGGGGGCGGGCGGGCCAAAGGCCCCGCCGAGGAGACGGATCAGCCCCCGGCGATCGACGGGACGATCATCACGGTGTCGCCGTCCTTCACCGGGGTCTCAAGATTCTCGAGAAAGCGGATGTCCTCGTCGTTGAGATATATGTTGATGAAGCGGTTCACTTCGCCTTGTTCGTCCATCAGTCGGCCGCGCAGGCTCTGGTGGGCGTCGAGCAGGCCCTTCAGCACCTCGCCAACGGTCCCTCCGGCCAGATCGACCTTCGCCTGGCCGTCAACGTGGCTTCGCAGGACTGTGGGGATTCGAACGCTCACCTTGTCAGCCATTTTGTCTCCCTGTTGATGCGGGCTCCGCCTGGGCCGAGCCCCCCCTGATTCTCCGCCACTCCCCCGCTGTCGACCAGTTCGTCGAAGGCGCCGATCTTGGCCTCGATCACTGGCACCGGGGGAAGCCGCCCCTCCTGCACCTCGATGGTCTTCAGGCCGTTTCCGGTGATGCAGACACAGATCGACTCGTCTCGGGGAATGCGACCGGACTCGATGAGCTTGATGGTGGCCGCGAGCGTCGTGCCTCCGGCGGGCTCGGTGAAGATGGCCTCGGTGCGCGCAAGCAGCTCGATCGCCTCGAGGATCTCTCGGTCCGTGGCCGAGGCCCCGGAGCCCCCGGACTCCGAGACCACCCGGATCGCGTAGGGGCCGTCGGCGGGGTTCCCGATGGCGATGCTCCGGGCGATGGTGTCGGGCTTCTGCGGCTTGAACCGTTCCGTCCCGGCCTCGATCGCCTTGATGACCGGGTCGCAGCCGGCGGCCTGCGCGGCGTGGATCTTCGCCCCGTCGTTCTGGACGAGCCCAAGCCGAGTGAACTCGTCGTAGGCCTTCGCGATCTTGGGCAGGATCGTGCCGCCGGCCACCGGCACGACCGTGTGCTGCGGGAGCCGCCAGCCGAGCTGCTCGGCGATCTCGAACCCGTGGGTCTTCGCCCCTTCCGTGTAGTAGGGACGCAGGTTGACGTTCACGATCGCCCATCCGTACTGATCGGCGATCTGTGTGCACAGGCGGTTGACGTCGTCGTAGTTGCCGCGCACCTTCACGAGGTTCGGACCGAAGACGAGTGTCCCCACGACCTTGCCCACCTCGAGATCGTGGGGAATGAGGATGACCGATCGGAGCCCCGCTGCCGCCGAATGCGCCGCGACGCTGTGGGCCAGGTTGCCGGTCGACGCGCAGCCCACGGTCTCGAAGCCGAACTCCATCGCCCGGGTCAGGGCCACCGCGACGACACGGTCCTTGTAGCTGAACGTCGGATAGTTTGCGCCATCGTCCTTGATGTAGAGCTCTCGCACGCCGAGCTTCTTGGCGAGCCGGTCCGCCCGGACGAGGGGTGTGAATCCCGAACGAAGCCCGGCCAGCGGCTCGCCTTCGATGGGCAGGAGGTCGCGGTAGCGCCACAGGGACGCCGGGCCGGCCTCGATGCTCTCGCGTGTCACTGTCTTTGAGAGCGCCTCGTAATCGTAGGCGACCTCGAGAGGGCCAAAGCACGCGTCGCACATCATTCGCGGCTCGACCGGGTAGGCGGCGCCGCACTCCTTGCACTCGAGCCCTCGGACGAAGCTCATCGTCTTGCCATCCTTCCTGCCCCTGAATCGCCCGTCGCCGCTCGCCTGCAGTACAAAAAAGAAAAGGCCCGCGAGCTCGTTCGCTCCGGGCCTCCTGTCTCTCGCGTGTCTTGGTGTCGCTCTTAGCTGTCGCCGCGAGCACGCGGAGCCCGGGACCCGGGGCGCATGCCTATCATTCGGCAACAACCGCAAGAGCACTCAGTCACAATACTCGGTTTATACCGGATGGGTGGGCGCCCCGTCAACCGGCCGGCCCCGGGATCCAGGGAATTGGGCCTCATGAGCCTCTCGAATCAGCCAGAGTACGAAAATGCATGAGAAAAATCGCACAAGACCCTTGACACGAGGCTCACGAGCGTTCTAAATGGGGGGTATGAGTACCGCGCGGTTTCGGATGTGCTTGTGTAGCTCGGCCCGGGTTTCTCCCGGTGCCTGCGACCGCGCGATCGAGACTCGCAACCCCTAGCGAGTTCCAAGCTCGACGGATTCAAAGGCCCGGGAGACGAAACCCGGGCCTTTAGCTTTTCGCCCCGCGCCGCCCGATGACGGCGCTCTCGTGGAAAGGAAGCCCCGTTGAGTACGAGCTTGGTTTCACCCGATTCAGACGACGTCGAAGTGGCGGCCCGATCGATGCAAGGTCGGTCGCCCGAAGACATCCTGCTGTACGCCGCCGACCGCTACTTCCCCCGCATCGGGTTCTCCACCGGGTTCGGGCCCGAGGGCTGCGTCCTTCTCGATCTGATCGGTGAGCTGGCGCTCCCGATCCGCGTCTTCACGCTCGACACCGGGTTGCTGTTCCAGGAGACCTACGACCTGTGGCGGCGGCTCGAGGCGCACACCGGGTTGCAGATCGAGGGTGTACGCCCGGTACAGACGGTCGAGCAGCAGGCCCGTGTTCATGGCGAGCGCCTGTGGGAGCGCGATCCCGACCGGTGCTGTGCGCTCAGGAAGGTGGAGCCGCTTCGAGAGGCGGTGGCCGATCTCGACGCCTGGATCAGCGCGATCCGGCGAGACCAGACCGCTGATCGCGCGGACGCCCGCGTCCTCGAGCACGACGCCCGGTTCAGGCTGGTCAAGGTGAACCCACTGGCGGAGTGGACCCACGACCAGGTCTGGGACTACCTTCGGGCCAACGACGTCCCCTTCAACCCGCTGCACGAGGCCGGGTACCCGAGTATCGGCTGCGCCCCCTGCACGAGCCCGGTGGGACCGGGAGAGCCGGCCCGAGCCGGGCGCTGGCGCCAGGGCACCAAGACGGAATGCGGCCTTCACACCCTGGAGCCGCGATCGACCTCGGATGTGGAGCAGGAAGGGAGACAAGGCGTATGACGGCCCTCGTCAGACTCGGAGAGAACCTTCCCCGGGGCGAACGGCTCGACGAGGCGAGTGCGAGGGTGCGAGAACGCGACGTGCGCGGCCCGGGCCTGGTCTCGCTCGTGGGCGCCGGGCCCGGCGACCCCGAGCTCATCACCCGCAAGGGGGCCCGACGTCTGGCCGAGGCCGACCTTGTTCTTTACGACGCCCTGGTCACTCCGGAGATGCTGGCCCTCGCCGGACGGGCCCTGCGCTACTCGGTCGGCAAGCGCGCGGGCCGGCCGAGCACGCCCCAGGAGAGGATTCACGGGATCATGATCCGGGCCGCCCGTCATGGACGGCGCGTGGTGCGGCTCAAGTGCGGCGACCCCTTCGTCTTCGGGCGGGGCGGTGAGGAGGCGACGGCCCTGGCCGAGGCCGGGATCCCCTGCGAGGTCGTGCCCGGCGTCACCTCGGCGCTGTCCGCCCCGGCCCTCGAGGGCATTCCCGTGACACACCGTGGGCTGGCCTCGGGCTTCCTCGTAGTGAGCGGACACGCCGAGAAGGCGTACCGGCCCGTCCTCGAGTCGGTGACACCCCAGTCGGTCACCGTGGTGGTCCTGATGGGCCTCGCCACACGCAGGGATGTCGCGGCGCTGCTGGTGGCCCGTGGCTGGTCGCCGGCGACGCCCGTGGCCGTCCTTTTGGGCGCATCGACCGAAGCCGCCAAAACGTGGATCGGGATGTTGTCCGATCTGGGCCAGACTCCCCTCGCCACGGAGGGGCTTCCGGGGACGATCGTGATCGGTGACGTCGTGTCGCTGGCCGGGACCGGCTCCGTTTCGGCGACTTCGGACGCCGTGGCCGTGGCACGGTAGGAGACGAGACATGAAAGTGCTGAACGGATCCAAGACGCTGGGGCGTGCGCGGCTGAGCTTCGCGAAGCAGGCCGACATCGACGATTTCGTCCGGAACCTGGAGGCCTTCGAGCAAGGCGACATGGCGTCCGACGCCTGGCGCGCCTTCCGCCTGCTCCGGGGCACCTACGGCCAGCGCCAGGAGGGCGACCTGCACATGATGCGGGTCAAGATCCCCCAGGGTGTCCTCGATCAGCCGCAGCTTCACGTTCTCGCCGACATCGCGGACGAGTACTCCCGCGGCTTCGCGCACATCACGACGCGCCAGAACATCCAGCTCCATTTCATGAAGGTTCACGACGCGGAGCTCGCCATGCGGCGCCTGGCCGATGTGGGGATCACGACAAGAGAGGCCTGCGGCAACTCCGTCCGGAACATCACCGCGTGCCCGTACGCCGGCGTCGCGGAGGACGAGGTCTTCGACGTGACCCCGTACGGCGAGGCACTGACCCGCTACTTCCTCCGGCACCCCTTGAGCTCGTCGCTGCCGCGCAAGTTCAAGATCGCGTTCGAAGGCTGCACGACCGATCACGCGTTCACGGCTATCAACGACATCGGGTGGCGGGCGAAGATCCAAGACGGCCGCCGGGGCTTCCGCGTCACAGTGGGCGGCGGCACCGCGATCCTCTGCCGGTCGGGAGCGACCGTGGTCGAGTTCCTGCCGGTGGAAGACATGTTCGCCGTGGCCGAGGCGGTCATCCGCGTCTTCCACAAGCTGGGCGACTTCCAGCACAAGGCACGCAACCGGATGAAGTTCCTCATCAAGGAGCTGGGCTGGGAGAAGTGGAAGGCGGAGTTCGACCAAACCCTCGCCGAAGTCCGTGCGGAGGGGGTCCCTGCCCTGCCGTTCGACCCGCAGAGCCCGCCGGCGGAGACTCCCCCACCGTGGCAGCATCCCGCGGCCCCGTCCGTCGAGGAGGCGCGGGCCCGCATCGAGGCGGGGACGGAACGAGGCCCAGGCCTCACACCGCAGCCCCGCCCCATCCTTCCCGTCCTCGACGGCCAGTACGAGCGCTGGCGGCGCACCAACGTGCGGCGGCAGCGCCAGGGCGGCTACGCCACCGTCATCGTCACCGTCCCCCTGGGAGACCTCACCGCGCCGCAGATGCGCCTCTGCGGCGACCTGGCCCTCTCCTACGGCGACGGAGCAGCACGGGTGACCGTCGACCAGAACCTCGTCTTCCGCTGGGTGCGGGCCGACGACGTGCCCCGGCTGTACGGTCGCCTTGCCTCAGCAGGGCTGGGACTCCCCGGCGCCGAGACCATCTCGGACGTCACGAGCTGTCCGGGCGCGGAGTCCTGCCGCCTGGCGGTGACCCAGTCCCGAGGCCTCGGCCGCCTGTTGGGAGACCACCTGCGCGAGTCTCCCGAGCGCGCCGCCGGCGCCGAAGACCTGAAGATCAAGATCAGCGGCTGCCCCAACGGATGCGGACAGCACCACGTGGCCGGGATTGGCTTCCAGGGAAGCGTCCGACGGCTGGGCGATTCCGTCGTGCCCCAGTACTTCGTCATGGTGGGCGGCGCCGTCCACGAAGACGGAGCACAGTTCGCCCGGCTGGCCGCCAAGATCCCGGTCCGCCGTGTCCCCGAGGCCCTGGATCGCCTCCTGGCCCACTACCGTTCGGAGCGCACGGAGGGCGAGACCGCCACCGCCTTCTTCGAGCGCCTCGAGGTGGAGCAGGTCAAGGCCCTGCTCGCCGATCTCGAAACGCTCACCCCCGAGGATGCCCTCCCCGCCGACTACATCGACCTCGCCGAGAACACCGCATACAAGATGGAGATCCAGGAAGGAGAGTGCTCGGCCTGACCCGCATCCGTTCGCTCGGAGTGCGCGACCCGGGCCAGAGGCTCAGGGGCCCATCGTAGGGACCCGAACGTCCCCGGAGCGGTAGGAGAGCAGGGGCGCCACACCGGGCCGCCCGCCTTCAGAGTAGCCGCGGCCGACTCGGGAGCGTCCTTCGTCACCTTGTGTCCCTGGTGCAGGTCGTTGACCGCCCCACAGTCGGCAACCACGTGCCCGGCGAAGCCCCAGGCGTCGCGGAGCGTGTCCTGGAGAAGGAAGTCGCTGGAGCAGCAGGGCTCGCCGTTCGTCCGGTTGTAGGCGCACATCACGATCTCGACCTTCGCCTCGACCAGCGCCTCGAAGGCCGGCAGGTACGTTTCGTTCATCTCCTTCGGGCTCGAGATCGCGTCGAAGGTGTGCCGCTGGCCCTCGGGTCCGCTGTGGACCGCGTAGTGCTTGGCGCAGGCCGCCGCCTTCAGGTAGCGCGGGTGGTCTCCCTGCAGCCCCCGCACGTAGGCGGTCCCCATCAAGGCCATGAGGAAAGGGTCCTCGCCGTAGGTCTCCTGCCCCCGGCCCCACCGCGGGTCCCGGAAGATGTTGATGTTCGGCGTCCAGAAGGTCAGGCCCCGGTACCGTTGGCGCCGTCCGGCCCGCACCGAGGCGTTGTGCTTGGCCCGCGCCTCGTCCGAGATCGCGGTGTCGACCCGCGTCACGAGGCCGGGGTCGAAGGTGGCGGCCATCCCGATGGCCTGGGGGAAGATCGTGGCCCGGCCCGCCCGTGCCACGCCGTGGAGGCTCTCGTTCCAGTAGTCGTAGGCCGGCAGCCCGAGGCGCTCGATGCCGGGGGCGGTGCTGCTGAGCTGGTCGATCTTCTCCGCGACCGTCATTCGACCCACCTGGTCCCCCACCCGCGCCTCGATTGGCTGAGTGGAATCGAGCCAGGCGGGGTCGTCCTGGCTCCACGCCGGCGCCACGAGAAGCGCTGTCAGCAGACATCCGAGGGCCAGTCTCTTCGTGTTCATGCAGAGCCTCCTTGGGAAGCCGAGGTAGACGATGCGTGCGATGAAGACGTTGGCGCGGCCGCCGGGCTCTGGCACCAGGGAGAGACGGGGCCACCGGAACAACGGGCCGGGCTGGGCAAGGGTCCACGGATTTGCCGATGGGGGGTCGGCGGGGCGAGAATCCATCCGTCTTCGACAGAAACCCGCCCGCTCGAGGAGCGGGACTTCCGCGCCACCGGGCGCCAACCAGGAGGACCGTCCATGTGCTCTCGCAGCCTCGCCCTCTTGCCCTTCTTGACGCTGACCGCCTGCGTCTCGGCAGCACCGCCGCCCGAGCAGCCCGCCCGCTGGTGGAAGGGCAACCTGCACACCCACTCCTTGTGGAGCGACGGCGACGACTACCCGGAGATGATCCTGGACTGGTACAAGGCCAGCGGTTACAACTTCGCCGCCCTTTCGGATCACAACGTCTTGAACCAGGGCGAACGCTGGATCGATCTCGAATCGGCGGGAGGGTCCGGTGTGCTCTCGAAGTACAAGGTGCGCTTCGGAGACGAGTGGGTGGAGGAGAGGGAAGTGAACGGCACGCAGTTCGTCCGGCTCAAGACGTTCCCCGAGTATCGGAGCCTCTTCGAGGAACCCGGACGGTTTCTCGTGATCCAGAACGAAGAGATCTCGGACCAGTTCGAGAAGAAGCCGGTCCACGTGAACGCCACGAACCTTCGCGAGCTCATCGAGCCCCAGGGTGGGACGAGCGTCGGCGACGTGATGCAGAGAAACGTGGACGCCGTCCTGGAGCAGCGCGAGCGGACCGGTCAGCTCATGTTCCCTCACATCAACCACCCCAACTTCGGCTGGGCCGTCAAGGTCGAGGATCTGATCGCGCTTCGGGGGGAGAAGTTCTTCGAGGTCTACAACGGGCATCCCGCCGTGCGAAACGAGGGGGACGACACACGACCGAGCACGGAGAGGATGTGGGACATCCTCCTGGCGGAGAGGCTCTCCGATGACGAGGACGTCATGTACGGCATCGCCGTCGACGACTCTCACGATTATCACGAGTTCGGGCGTGGACGCGGACGTCCGGGACGCGGCTGGGTCATGGTTCGGGCGGACGCCCTCGATGCCGAGGCCCTCATCCGCGCCATGGAGGCCGGGGACTTCTACGGCTCGTCGGGCGTCACGCTCGACGCGATTTCCTCATCGAACGAGAGTCTGTCGCTCACGATCCAGTCGGAGCCGGGTGTCAAGTACCGGACCCAGTTCATCGGAACGCGCCGGGACTACGATCGGTCCAGGCTCGAAGTTCCGATCGAAGACGAAAAGGACGCTTCGGTCCTGTACCGCTACAGCGACGAGATCGGTGAGGTGCTGGCCGAGGTCCAGGGTGCCGAGCCGAGCTACGTCTTCAGCGGCAACGAGATCTACGTCCGCGCCAGGGTCGTCTCGACGAGAGTCAAGGAGAACCCCTATAGCAAAGGGGAGTTTGAGACGGCCTGGGTCCAGCCGGTTGTGATCACTCCGTGACGTCGCCCGGCCGCATGTGTTCCGAGGCGTGAGTGGCCGCAGAGGGCACGGAAAGGCCAACTGCGGCCGCCATGACCTCACCCGGGGCAAAAGGAAATGACTATCGATTCAGGTTCTCGCCGTATTGCCAGCCGTCCCGGGCTGGCTCCTTGACGAGGGCGTCAAGCTCGGGTTGCCCCTCGACCTGCATCGCCTCGGCGTCCCAGTCGATGGTGCGCCCGGTGCGCTGGGCGAGGGCCCCTAGGAGGACCATCTCGGTGAGGGGCGCGGCGTAGTCGAAGTTGGACCCGGGCTCGGGGCCGTCTCCCTTGATTGCCCGGAGCCACTCCTCGATGGGCCCGTCACCCACCGGCGGCAGCTTCTCGATCTTCCGAAGCTCGCCCTTCACCTCCATGAAACGGTCCGCCGGTGTGAGCATCGGGCTCTCCGGGCGCATCCCGGCGTGGTAGAGGGTCTCTTTCGCGCCCTCCATGTACATGCCTCCCTCTTCGGGCAGGGGCTTGTCGGGCTCCCAGCGCCGGGGCCGGGGCACGTCGAAGCTCTTCTCGTACCACGTGAGCGTGACCGGGGGCTTGTCACCGCGGGGTGGGAACTGGTACGTCACGACCGAGTTCATGGGGATGAAGCCCTCCCCGGGCGGGGGCTCGGAAAACGCCTGGACCCGGGTGGGGGCACCCAGATCCAGCGCCCAAAAGGGAGCGTCGAAGGTGTGACAGCCGATGTCCCCAAGCGACCCGCAGCCGTAGTCCCACCAGCCGCGCCACGTGATCGGCACGTACGCGCGCGAGTACTCGCGCGCGGCGACCGGGCCCTGCCACAGGTCCCAGTCCAGGTCGCTGGGCGGGCACATGGTGGGGGGCGGAAAGCTCCGGGGCGGGATGAAATAGGGGTCGTTGGGGCGGTCGGTCCAGGTGATGACCTCCGTGACGTCGCCGATCACCCCGGCGTCCACCCACTCCTTGATGCGGCGCATGCCCTCGAAGGTGTGGCCCTGGTTCCCCATCTGCGTGATCACGCCGTAGTGCCGGGCCGCCTTCCTCAACGTGCGCACCTGCCAGATATTGTGAGCGAGGGGCTTCTGCACGAAGACGTGCTTGCCGAGCTCCATGGCCGCCATGGCGATCGGAAAGTGGGTGTGATCGGGCGTGGAGATCGCCACGGCGTCGATTTCCTTGTGGAGCTTGTCCAGCATCACCCGAAAGTCCTTGAATCGGGGCACGGAAGGGTGCACCTCGTAGGCCGGACCTGACTGTTCCCGTCCGAGCCGACGGGCCGGGCTGCAGGCCCGCTGGTCATCCACGTCGCAGAAGGCCACGAGGCGCTCCTTGGCGGCCTCCTCGACGGCGTACTCGCCCATTCCCCCGACACCGACAACAGCGATGCCGATCTTCCCGTTGGGCAACCCGCCCGCCTGGGCGATGGAGAAACGGGGCAGACCCAGCGCCCCCGCCGCGGCCGCGGACGTCTTGATGAAGTCTCTTCGACTGGATTGCTGGCTCTCGGGCATCGGGGACCTCCCTCGTAGACTGACCGATCACCTGGATTCTAGTTGCGCGCGGGCGATCATGCCACCCGGAACCAGGGTCTCGAGAGCGTCAGGTTCGAGAGCCAAGGTGGCTGCGACGAAGGCGCTCGAGATTGATGACACGCTCCCCGAAGGACACACCGCCCTCGCTGCTGTCCAGCTGCGTCTCGATTGGGATTGGACCGGGGCGGAGCGTGGGTTCGAGCGCGCTCTCGAGTTCAACCCCAATTCGGCGGATGCCCAATGGGGGTACGGCGAACACCTCTTGTTTTGTTTTATGCCTACTATGGCAACCGCGCTCGGGGCGCGCGGGCCAAGGAGAAAGAGCTGCTCGAGGGTGCCCAAGCCGAGGCGCCCAAGAAGCGTCGCTGCTCGCCGAGCTGGGCGCGGCTGATCTCGAAGGTCTACCACGCCGACCCTCTCACGTGTCGCGAGTGCGGGGGCGCGCTTCAGATCGTGGCCTACATCAACGATCACTTCACGATCAAGAGGATCCTCGACCACCTCGGCCTCAGCCCGCCCGAGATCGAGCGGCCGCCACCAGATATCCACTACGTCCCCGTCGACGACGAGGCACGAGAGCTCGAAGGCATGGTGGCTGAGGGGCTGCACTCGCCATAGCCGGGCCGTCGGGCCGTGGGAAGGGTTGACGGGGGCCAGCCGGGAGCCGTAGTGTGTCGCCGTGCGCTGAGGCAGGCCCCTCACGGGCCCGGCGGCCAGAGGCGGGAAGAGTTGAGGGGCGTTGACCCGTGCCGCCCCCCGCCGAGTGGCCGCAGAGGGCACGGAAAGGCCAACTGCGGCCGCCATGACCTCACCCGGGGCAAAAGGAAATGACTATCGATCAGCCCCGCGGAGGTCGGCGCGAATTCCGACGCCGTGTTCGTCATGGTGCTGCACGGCCATCAGGTCGAGAGTGTCGTCAGCGGCGAGAATGGTCTGCTGACGACGATGGCGCCCGGTTCGACCGTGATGGTCTCGGCGACCATCAATCCCAGCGAGGTTCGCGAAGTCGCGAAGGCCGTCGTGGAGAAGGGCATCGAGATGATCGACACGCCTGTGAGCGGCGGCAAGGGAGGTGCGGAGGCCGGGACGCTCACGATGATGGTGGCCGCCCGGAAGGACGTGTTCGAGAGTCACCTTGACGTGCTCAACGCCGTCGGCGAGAAGATCTTCCATGTCGGCGAAGAGATCGGCCTGGGGCAGACCGTCAAGGCTTCGCTCCAGGCGCTCATCGGCTCGACCTTCGCGGCCATCTTCGAGTCGCTCGTCCTCGGGGCGAAAGCGGGCGTGAAGGGCAAGGTGCTGTACGACGTCTTCACGTCCAGCGGTGTCCGCAGCCCCCTCCTCGAGAACAGTGCGAAGCTCATCATGGATCGATCCTTCAAGGACACCGGAAGCCAGATCAAGACGATGTACAAGGACCTCGGCATCACCATGAACATGGCCCACGAAAACGGTGTCGCCATGTTCACGACCAGCGCGGCCCACGAGCTCTTCCAATCAGGCATTTCGCTGTTTCCGGACGAGGACAACTGGTCCATCGTGAAACTGCTCGAGCAGATCGCGGGCACCGAGGTGACCTGGTAAACCAGGCTATCCAGAAGAGAGAGCGAGACATGGCGAAACTTGGAGTGATCACGGACGGAATCAGCCGGGACCTGGAACGAGCGCTCGAGGTCATGAAGGAGGCCGGGCTGGAGTACGCGGAGCTCCAGTATCTCTGGGACAAGGAGGTCGGAGATCTCGACGACGTCGAGATGGCACGGGCCCACGCTCTGGTCGAATCCTACGGCGTCGAGGTGTCCTGCATCTCGAGGCACAACTTCGCGGGCATGCTGGTGGGTCAAACCGAGGTCGGGGACGAGAACCATACGAAGCACATGGAGGGGCTGAAGCGCTGCATCGAGATGGCGAAGACGTTCGGGACGTCGCTCGTGAGGATCATGAGCTTCCGCAGAGAGATGATCCTCTTCGGCCGGGGAGGCGCCGATCACTGGGTCGCCAGCAAGGGAGCCTGGAACAAGCTCCTCGAGCTCCTCGGGCCTCCCGTTCAGCTCGCCGAGGATCAGGACGTCACGCTCGTCCTCGAGACCGGCAACAACGGGATGATCCCATCCGGGTACCTGGGTCGGAAGCTGATCGACGATCTGGGGAGCTCGCGCCTGAAGATCCTGTGGGATCCCTGCAACAGTCTCTTCGCGAACGAGCCCACTCATCCGGACGGATACGAGGCGCTCGGCGTGGACGGCCTGGGACACATCCACATCAAGGATGCGAGAGTCGACATGCCGAAGGCCACCGTCGAGTTTTGCACGCTCGGGGCAGGAGACATGGCCTCCTACCTGCAGCCGCTGGCGGCCGACCTCGAGAAGGACGGCTACGACGGGGTCATCTCGCTGGAGAGCGTGTACCGGCCGGACGGTGGCGACTTCGAGGATGGGTTTAAGGCCTCGGTCGGGGAATTCAAGCGGCTGTTCGGATAGTCAGGCGGTGTGCATCAGATGCCTCGAAGACGCTCGGCCCCCTGTTTGATCCTCGCGCTCTTCCTCACGACGATCCACGTCGTCTCTTGTTCAAATCGTGAACAGGGCTTCGTGTTCAGGTACGCGAACGAGCAGCCCGAGGGGGCTCTTCGCAGCCAATCGATGCTCTTTCTGGAAAAGGAGCTCGAGGAACGGACAGGTGGACGGATCCGGGTCGAGCTCTACTTCGGAGGCGTCCTGGGCAACGAACGCGAGCTCATGGACTTCGTCGCCACCGGCGCCCTGCAGGGGACGCGCGGAGGCTTCTTCGCGGACGCCAACCCCGAGTTTGGCCTCTTCACGCTCCCCTTTCTCGTGGACGACTGGGATCAGGCGCTACGGCTCGTGAACAGCGACTTCATGCAGGGCGTCAACACTCGGGCGAGAGAGAACGGTTTCCATGTTCCGGCCACCGGAATCTCTCAGGGATTCCGCGCCCACACGAACAACGTTCGCCCCATACGCCACCCGGAAGACCTGAAGGGTCTGAAGATGCGCGTGCCGATGCAGGACGTCTACGTCCAGACCGCGCTCGCCTTCGGCTCGAACCCACAGGAAATCTCCTACGTCGAGGTGTACCAGGCGCTCCAGACCGGAGTCGTCGATGGACAGGACAACGCCCCCTCGAATATCTGGGACTTCAAGATCCACGAGGTCTCGAAGTACCTGACGATCACCAACTACGCGACGGGGCCCGATCCACTCATGGTCAACCTGGCCTGGTACGAGAGCCTTCCCGCCGACCTGAAGCGGATCTTCGACGAGGTGGCGAGAGAGACCATCGCCCTGAGCGACCGGCTCAACCGCGAGAAGGAAAAGGAATACATCGCCCTCCTGGCGGAACGTCTCGAGACGAATCACGTGACCGGCGACGACCTCGAGCCCTTTCGTGAAGCCATTCGCCCGGTCTACCGGCGCTTTGTCGAAAAGGGAGACTTCTCCATGGAGGACCTTCAGCGCGCGCGGAGAGCAGCTCGAGGTGACGGCGAATGAAGAAGCTCGAAGCGACCTTGAATCGCGTTCTCGAAAGCATCGCCACGCTGTGCTTCCTGGCAATCCTCATGATCGTGATCACTCTCGTCGTGCTCCGCTACGTGTTCAACTCCTCGATCACCGGCGCCAATGAGCTCATCACGGTCCTCTTTGTCTACTCGACGGCGATCGGCGCGGCGGTCGCCGTGGGCAAACGGGAGCACATCACGATCTCCGTCGTCGCCGAGCGCTTGCCCCGAGGCCTCCGGAGGATGATCGACGCGCTGGGACTCCTGCTCGTTGCCTCTCTCAACGGAGTGCTCGTCTGGTACAGCATCGACTGGATCGGGACCACCGGCGACTTCCTGATGCCGAGCACGGAGCTGCCCCGCATCGTCGCGCAGATCAGCATTCCTCTCGGAAGCGGCCTCGCGGTCCTGTACTGCGTGTTCCGGCTCGCACGGGCCCTGATCGGAGAGGAGGCGCTCGGGGAGTCGTGGACACCGGAGGGCGAGAGCGAGAAGGCGCCCGACACGCCATGATCCTCCTTCTCGCCAGCCTGGCCCTCTTCCTGCTTCTCGGCATCCCCGTCGCCTACTCTCTCGCCCTTTCGTCCCTTTCGTACTTCGTGTTCATCCACCCAGAGCTCGCTGTCGTTCTGCCGCAGCGCCTGTTTGCCGGGATGAGCTCGTACGTACTCATTGCCCTGCCGCTCTTCATCCTCATGGGTCAGATCATGAACGCCAGCGGCATCACGAAGCGTCTCATCAGCTTCTGCCTCATCTTCGTCGGACGGCTCAGTGGCGGACTCGGCCTCGTGAACGTCGCCGCGAGCATGCTCTTCGGCGGTATCTCCGGCTCCTCGGCGTCCGATACCGCCTCCATCGGCTCGATTCTCATCCCCGAGATGGAGAGACGTGGATACCCGAAGGACTTCGCGGCGGGGATCACGGTGGCCTCCTCCACCATGGGAATGATCATCCCTCCGAGTATCCCCATGGTCATCTACGCCGTCACGGCGCAGGAGTCGGTCGGGCGCCTCTTTCTGGGAGGGCTCGTACCGGGGCTGCTGGTGGGCACCTTCCAGCTCGGCATCACGTACTGGCTCGCCTGTCGCCGCAGATACCCCAAGGAGCCCACGCGCTTCAGCGCGGGCCAGATCGTGGCCGAGTCCCTGCGCTCCTCCTACGTGTTGTTGATGCCGATCTTTGTCGTCGGCACCGTGGTGCTCGGGGTCGCGACGGCGACCGAGTCCGCGGGCCTGGGGGTTCTCTACGCGGCCTGCGTTGGATTCCTGGTGACCCGCCATCTGAAGCCCGCGGAGTTCTACCGGGCTCTCGAATCATCGATCCAAACGAGCGCGAAGATCATGATGATCATTGCGACCTCTCAGATGTTCATCTGGGTCCTGGCTCTCGAACGCGTTCCCGAGACCGTCGCGGGTGTCGTCGTGAGCCTGGGTCTTTCCCCCGTCGTGATGCTGCTCCTCATCTCCCTCATCGTCCTGATCGCCGGAACATTCATCGACGTGAGCCCCGCGATCCTGCTTCTAACGCCGGTCTTCCTGCCAGCCATCATCCAGGCGGACGTGTCCCCCGTTCTCTTCGGTGTCATCCTCGTCTCCGGGCTGGCCGTGGGCGCCTGCACACCACCAGTGGGAAACTGCCTCAACGTGTGCTCGCTCGTGTCTGGTCTTCGTATCGGCACGATCTTCAGAGCAGCTGGCCCCTTCCTCGCGGCGAACGTGATCGTGCTCATCCTGATTACGCTGTTCCCCGAGTTGGTGCTGTGGGTTCCGCACGCGTTGATGGATTGAACGCCACGGATCGAATTTCAAGGAGACACGCCAACCGCGCCCGCGAACCCCGGCGCTTGCGCGTGAGTGTCAATCGGCTTCGATCTGGCCAGAATTCGGGTACGATTCAGGAGCTGGGGGGTGCCGATGCTGTCCGACCGTCTCGTCCAGATCATCCAGGACCACGCCGAGGAGCTGACCGGCGATGTCCTGAAGGACCTCGCCAAGAACCCGACGTGCCGAGCCGTGGATGGGCTCGTTAGAGGCCCGCTCCTCCTTCTCCGCTCGAGGCCGAGGGGAGCATCCCCAACGAGCCCGCGGGACCGTGCTGCTGCGAGTTGGGCGACCTGCGGGTCCGCGCCGGCGTGGGCCAGGCCGCGGCCCTCCTGGCCACCGACGCCCCCGACCGCGCCTGCGCCTGAGCGCCCGACTGGAAGCGCCGCCCGGTAGGGGTCTTCAGCCCTTCGCCACAGTCTCGGCCACCAGGTCGCCCACCTCGCTCGTGGAGTAGCCCATACGCCCGGCGGACATGCTTTTCAGCTTGGTGCCGGTGACGAGCTTGACGGCATCCTCGACGGCGTCGGCGGCCTGCTGCTCACCCACGTTCTCGAGCAACATCTGGCCGGCGCACACCGCCGCCAGGGGGTTGATGACGCCCTGGCCGGTGTACTTGGGAGCCGAGCCCCCGATGGGTTCGAACATGCTCACACCCGTGGGGTTGATGTTGCCGCCGGCGGCCAGGCCCATGCCACCCTGGGTGATGGCGCCCAGGTCGGTGATGATGTCCCCGAACATGTTGCCGGTGACGAGCACGTCGAACCACTCCGGGCTCTTGACCATCCACATACAGCATGCGTCGACGTGGTAGTAGTCTCGGTGGATCTCCGGATAGTCCTTCTCGCCGATCTCGTGGAAGGCCCTCTCCCACAGGTCGTACACGAAGGTGAGCACGTTCGTCTTGCCCACCAGAGCCAGAGTGTTCTCGTCGCCCACGCCCCGGGCCTTGCGGCCGTGACGGCGCGCGTACTCGAAGGCCCAGCGCAGGCAGCGTTCCACCTGGTGCCGATTGTAGACCATCGATTGAATGGCTACCTCGTTCGGCGTCCCCTTGAGCGAGACGCCACCGGTGCCCGTGTACACGCCCCCGGTGTTCTCCCGCACCACGACATAGTCGATCTCCCCGGGTCCCTTGTCCTTGATGGGCGTCTCGACACCCGGGTACAAGCGCACCGGCCGCAGGTTGATGTACTGGTCCAGCTCGAAGCGTGCCCGCAGCAGGATCCCCTTCTCGAGGATGCCCGGCTTGACGTCCGGGTGCCCGATGGCACCCAGCAGGATGGCGTCGGAGCTGCGCAGCTCATCGAGCACGCTGTCCGGCAAGGTCTCGCCGGTCCTCTTGTAGCGCTCGCCTCCCAGGTCGTAAGAGGTTTTGTCCAGCTTGAACCCGAATCGGCTGGCGGCGGCGTCCAGGGCCTTCTCGGCCTCGACGACGACCTCGGGGCCGGTTCCGTCCCCGGGCAGGACAGCAACGCGGTAAGTCTTCATGCTAAGGCTCTCCTTGCGGCCTGGCGTGATGTGAATGGACGTGGGTCGTCGCCGGGCAGCACGACGATGGTCGCGTTCATGCCTTCGCTTTTTCGTGAGCGGCGGGCTTCGGCTGCACGGTGGGAGCGATCTTCAAGCCGTACTCGATGGCGTCGACCAGAGCGAGCCAGCTCGCCTCGATGATGTTCGGGCTCGCACCTACGGTGCTCCAGCGCCGGCCGTCCTTCTGCATGTCGATGAGCACGCGGGTGACGGCGGCGGTCCCCTTGTCACCGTCGAGGATGCGCACCTTGTAATCCGAGAGATGGAGCTCGTCGACCTCGGGATAGTGGTCGGCCAGGGCCTTGCGGAGGGCGGCGTAGAGAGCGTCGACCGGCCCGGTGCCCTCGGCTGCGGTGTGGTAGAGCTCTCCCGCCACCCGCACCTTGAGCATGGCCTCGGCGAAGAGACCCCGGCCGGTCCGGTGCTCGACGTTCACGAGGAAGTCCAGGAGCTCGAAGGGGGCTTCGTAGCCCTTCTCCTTGCGCTTGATCCTCACCGCCACGGACGCCTCGCCGGCCTCGAAGGAGAATCCCCTGGCCTCGAGCGCCTTGATGTCGTCCAGGATGCCGGCCATGTCCACAGCGGCCTGGGGGCTGACGCCATGCTCCTCGGCCATCGAGAGCAGGTTCCCCCGTCCCGACAGCTCGCTCACGACCACGCGCATCCGGTTGCCCACGAGCGCGGGGTCGATGTGCTGGTACGAGTCCTGGGTGCGCCGCATCGCCGCGACGTGGATGCCACCCTTGTGCGCAAAGGCCGAGTTGCCTACGTAGGCCACGTGCTCGTCGGGGGCCAGGTTCGCCACCTCGGCGACGAAGTGAGACAGCTCGTGCAAGGTGGCGAGGCCGCCCTCGGGAACGCACCGGAGCCCCATCTTCAGCTCGAGCCCGGCGATGACCGAGCAGAGGTTGGCGTTGCCGCAGCGCTCGCCGTACCCGTTGACCGTGCCCTGGACGTGGCCCACTCCCCGGCGGATGGCCTCGAGGGAGTTGGACACGGCGGTCTCGGAGTCGTTGTGGCAATGAATCCCCAGAGGATGGTCGATCGCCGCCTTGGCGGCATCGACGATCTCACCGATCTGCCACGGCAGCGAGCCACCGTTCGTGTCGCACAGCACCAGGGTCTCCGCGCCACCTCGGACGGCGGCACGGAGGGTCTCGAGACAGTACTCGGGGTCGGCGCGATAGCCGTCGAAGAAGTGCTCGGCGTCATAGATGACCCGACGCCCTTCGGCCTTGAGGTGAGCCACGGAGGCCTCGATGATGGCGAGGTTCTCGTCGAGGTTGGTGCGCAACACCTCTTTCACGTGCAGCGTCGAGGTCTTCCCCACCACGGTGCAGACCTCGGTCCCGGCGTCGATGAGGGCCTTGAGGTTGGCGTCTCCGTCGGGACCGCCCCCCACGCGGTGGGTGGAGCCGAAGGCCGTGATCTTCGCATGGACCCACTGGATGTCCCGGGCCCGCTCGAAGAACTCCGCGTCCTTGGGATTCGAGCCGGGCCAGCCACCCTCGATGAAGGCGACTCCCAGCTCGTCCAGGCGGCGGGCCACACGGATCTTGTCGTCGCAGGACAGGGAGATCCCTTCGCGCTGGGTCCCGTCCCGCAGGGTGGTGTCGTAGATCTCGATCATGGAGCCTCGTATTCTATCCGCTTACGGGGGTGCCGGGGACCCCGCCGGGCGTCGGAGGCCGCAGCTGGGCGGGAGTCGCCACTCTTCCGTCCCGTCGAGGGCCGCCTCGGGGTCCGCGCTCACCACTTGGAAATGCCGGTTAACGGCAACCATGAAATCTCGATGTTTCAAGCCGAGATTTCATGGTAACGTTCTGAGCGTGATACGAAGGACCGGACATGTCGCGGCGCTCCAGCGGCTGCTGAAGAGCTTCCCGGTGGTCGCCATCGTCGGTGCCCGGCAGATAGGCAAGACCACCCTCGGGCGGGTGCTCTCAGCCCAGCGCAAGGGCCCGGTGACACGGTTCGATCTCGAAGACCCCCGTGACCTCGTCCAGCTCTCGGACCCGATGCTGGCGCTAGAGCGGCTTCGGGGCCTGATCGTCCTCGATGAGATCCAGAGACGACCCGAGCTGTTCCCGGTATTGAGGGTCCTCGCCGACCGACGCCCTCTCCGGGCGCGCTTCCTGGTCCTTGGAAGTGCATCGCCGGATCTCCTGAAGCAGGACTCGGAGTCCCTCGCGGGCAGGATCGCCTACTACCACCTTCCCGGACTGAGTCTCGAGGAGGTCGGGGCCGAGAAGCTGGACCGACTCTGGGTCAGGGGGCGGTTTCCCCGCGCGTTCCTGGCGAGGACCCTGTCTGGAAGCAGCGAGTGGCGCCACAGCTTCATCCGAACCTTTCTCGAGCGTGACGTGCCGGCCTTCGGATTCTCGCTTCCATCAGAGACGCTCCATCGCTTTTGGTCGATGCTCGCCCACTACCACGGCCAGGTGTGGAACGCCTCCGAGTTCGCGCGCTCGTTCGGCGTGTCCGACACAACCGTCCGGCGCTATCTCGACCTCCTCACGTCCACGTTCGTCGTCCGCCAGCTTCGGCCGTGGGCCGAGAACCTCAAGAAGCGCCAGGTCAAGTCGCCGAAGGTGTACATCGCCGATAGTGGTCTACTCCACGCTCTTCTGGACATCGAGACGAGCCGAAGCCTGCTGGCCCATCCCAAGGTGGGAGGATCCTGGGAAGGCTTCATGCTGGAGAGCGTGATTCAGCACCTGGGCGTTCGGCGGGACCAATGCTTTTTCTGGGGGACTCACACCGGCGCCGAGCTGGACCTGCTCGTTCACGTCGGCCGCGACAGACGCGGCTACGAGTTCAAGCGAACCACGACGCCGAGGATGACCCGATCGATGCACTCTGCCCTGAACGACCTGGAGCTCAAGAGCCTCGACGTCGTGCACGCCGGCGAGCACACGTTTCCCTTGACTCGCGGCGTCCGAGCGGTAGCGGCGAGTCGCCTGCTGACGGACTTGAAGAGATAGCGCTCGCTCCCCCACGGCTTCCTCCGGGTTCGTCAGTAGGCATCCTGGTGGAACGCCCCGCTGACGAACTCGAGGACCGCGGGCAGGGCGTCTCTCCAGTACGTCCAGTCGTGGGCGCCGTCGCGAATCCGGAACTCGTGGGGGATCTCCTTCTTCCGCATGGCGATGTGGACCAGGGAGTTACCCTCGTACAGGAAGTCGTCGTCGCCGCAGTCGATGTACCAGCGGACGGACTTCACCTCGTCGACGGGCACGGCTTCGAGGAGATCCAGTACGTTGTGCTCCTTGTTGTGCACGGCGATCTCCTCGTCCGTGTACTGCTGTCCGTAGCGGGAGTACCGCGCCCTCACCCGCTTCAGATCGCGCGAGCCCGTGCTGGCGCTCAGCGGCGCGGAGCTCGAGAACATCTCCGGTCGGTGGAGGGCATACATGAACGCCCCGCCGCCTCCCATGGACAATCCGGCCACCGAGCGATACTGGCGATCGGTCTTGACACGGTAGGTCTTCTCGATGAACGGGATCAACTCCTCAAAGAAGAAGTCCTCGTAGCGCCACTCCCCGTCCGGTGAGTTGAAGTAGCCGCGCCGGCCGGTGTCGGCGTCCGGCATGACGATGACCATGGGAGTGGCCTGGCCGGAGCCGATGGCGCGGTTGGCAATGCGGTGGACTTCACCGAATTGAATCCAGCCCGTCTGGTCGTCTCCGCTCCCGTGGAGGAGATACAGCACCGGATATCGACGCTCGGAGCTGTCGTAGTCCGGCGGCAGGTAGACGGCGTACTTGCGCTCTCCTCCCAGGATGTCGCTGCTCAGGGACAGGTCGTCGAAGACCTTGCCGGATTGAGCGAAGGCCGCCGAGTGCAGCACGGCGAACACGACGATGCTCAGGGCGATTCCTCGATCCATTGATCGTCTCCCAAGAGGGCCCCGGAGCCCCTCAGCCTCGGACTCCGGACGGCGCGGCCCAGTCTACTTCGAAGATCCGTCCTGGGGGTTGCTTGAGGTCGGCCGGCGGTCCATGCTGAGCTGAGGGCGGAGGTGACACGATGGCTGGAGCTTCAGAGGGAGCCACTCGGCGGGGATTCCTGAAGACGGCCGGGGCGGCTCTCGTTGGCGCAGCTGCCACCGAGCGGGCTGCCCTCGCCACCTCGGGCGTGTCGGCTGAGTCTCACGTTGCGACGCTCTTTGGAACCCTGACTCCGGAGCAGCGAAGGGTCGTCGCGTTTTCGTGGAATCACCAGGATCCGGGCCGTGGGCTGCTCCGGACCTTCGTCGCCAACAACTGGCGCATCACCCGCCCGTCGGTCGACAGCGATTTCTTCACGCTCGACCAGAAGGATCTGATCCGAGCCATATTCGAGAGCCTCTACAACCCCGAGTGGGTGCCCCGGGTCGACGCCCAGCTGGCTGACGATGCCGGCGCGTGGGGGCGTCACCAGAGCATCGCGATCTTCGGCACTCCAGGCGAGGAGCGCTTCGAGCTGGTGATGACCGGACGGCACCTGACGATACGCTGCGACGGGAACTCGACCGAGCACGTGGCTTTCGGTGGACCCATCTTCTACGGCCACGCGGCGGACGGCTTCTACGAGGGGCCGAAGCACCCGGGGAACGTGTACTGGCCCCAGGCGATCGAGGCGAATCGCGTGTTCGAGATGCTCGACGGCGCCCAGCGGGAGAAGGCGCTCGTCGCACGGCGACCCCGGGAGCAGGCCGTGGCGTTCCGAGAGCCCGGCTCGTTGCCGGGAATCGGCATCGCCGAGTTGAGCGCCGATCAGAAGACGCAGATGCAGAAGACGCTGGCGTCTCTTCTCGAGCCCTATCGGGCCGTCGATCGTGCCGAGGTGCGCGCGTGCCTCGATGCACGAGGCGGCCTGGATCGGTGCTCGTTGGCTTTCTTTGAAGCCCACGACACGGGGGACGACGGCGTCTGGGACAACTGGCGCCTCGAGGGACCGTCGTTCGTCTGGTACTTTCGGGGCTCGCCGCACGTTCACGTGTGGGTGAACGTGGCGAGCGATCCGAGCGTCGCAACGAACTCAGGCTAGGAATCGCCGCCCAGAGTGTAGGATCTCCACGGCCATGGCCAGAGAGGGGAGATCTCATGGGACGGCACGTCACAATTCTCACGGCCGGGCTTGCAGCGGCCCTGCTTGCCGGGGGATGCACCGCCGAGGCTCAGGCCCCCAAGAAGCCCAACTTCGTGGTGATCTTCGCCGACGACATGGGCTACGGCGACCTTGGGGCGTTCGGCCATCCCATGTTTCGGACACCCAACCTGGACCGGATGGCCGCCGAAGGTCAGAAGTGGACCCAGTTCTACGTGGCCGCCAGCGTGTGCACGCCCAGCCGGGCCGCGCTGCTCACGGGCCGCTACCCGGTGCGCAGCGGGATGGCCTCGGACACCCGGCGGGTTCTGTTTCCCAACTCCGGTGGTGGCCTCCCCGCGGAAGAGATCACCATAGCCGAGGCGCTCTCGGATGCCGGCTACGTGTCCGGGGCGTTCGGCAAGTGGCACCTCGGTCACCTGCCGCAGCATCTCCCCACCCGGCACGGGTTCTCGACGTACTGGGGGATTCCCTACTCCAACGACATGGACAAGGTGGCCGGTTCGCCGAACGGGCGTGCCGAGGCGAAGGCCGACGCACGATGGCAGGCCAATCCGGCGAACTACAACGTCCCCATCCTCCACGATGAAGCGGAAATCGAGCGCCCCGCCGACCAACACACGATCACCCGCCGCTATACGGAGAAGGCCGTCGAGTTCATTCGAGCGAACCGCGAACGCCCCTTCTTCGTCTACCTCGCCCACTCGATGATGCACATCCCGCTCTTCGCCTCGGCGGAGTTCACCGGGCGCAACCCGGCGGGTCTTTACGCCGATGCGATCGAGGAGGTCGACTGGAGCGTGGGACGGATCGTCACCACCCTGCAGGAGCTCGGCCTCGACGAGCGGACGCTCGTCGTCTTCACCTCGGACAACGGGCCGTGGCTGATCTACGACAGCCACGGGGGCTCGGCCGGCCTGTTGCGTGGCGGCAAAGGCGACACGTTCGAGGGCGGCATGCGCGAACCGACGGTCTTCTGGGGCCCGGGGCTCGTGGCCCCGGCCGTCGTCCGCGACATGGGCTCGACCCTCGATCTGCTGCCGACGTTCTGCGCGCTCGCAGGCGTCGAGCCCCCCGGCGACCGGATCCTGGACGGCCACGACCTGGGGCCCACCCTTCGAGGCGAGGGTCCGAGCCCGCGCGACGAGATGCTCTTCTATCGCAAGACCACCGTCTTCGCAGCTCGCGTGGGCCCCTTCAAGGCCCACTACTTCACCCAGTCCGGGTACGGGGGCGACCCGCCGGTGCCACACGATCCCCCGCTCCTCTACAACGTCGTCGAGGATCCGTCGGAGAGATTCGACGTGGCAGCGAGACACCCGGACGCGCTCGAGCGCATCCGTGGCCGTGTCGCGACCCACCGCGAGACTCTCGAGCCCGTCATCGATCAGCTCGCGATTCGTCTCGATCCCTGATCAAAGCGCTATTCGCCCACGACCACCGTCCAGGGTCGAATGCGCCAGGCGGTGACGATTCCTTTCTTCACGTAGGGATCGTTCGCGACGAACGTCTCGACGACCGAGGGCTCGTCACAGCGAAAAACGAGCACCGCGCCGTCGACCGGATCGGCGTAGGCTCCTCCCAGGACGAACTCGCCTCGCTCGAGAGCCTTGCCCGCGAGCCGCAGATGCTCCTCCCGGTAAGGAGCCCGCTTCTCGACGGCGTCCTCGACGTAGTCGTAGAACAGAAGATAGTGCACGGGTCACCTCATGTCCTGGCGCAGTTGGCGAGAGCTCCGACGTGCCCCGATGATTCAGAGACACGCCGATGTCTGCATGCTACGCTCCCGGCTCCGTGGCCGGCAACCGTCGATGGTGGCCCGGCTGCGACGACGCCGGCGGCCCGAGAGCGCGCCGACGTGCTTCACCACGACGAGCCGAAGGAGACAGCCGATGGCCACGACCGACACGAAGATTCTTCTCTCCGAATCCGACGTCCCGACGCACTACTACAACATCGCCCCGGACCTCCCGCCGCCACTGCCTCCGCCGCTCAACCCCGCCACCCGATCCTCTTCAACCTCTCGGGCCACGGACACTTCGACCTGAGCGCGTACGACTCATACTTCTCCGGCACGATGGACTCAAACGCCTGACGGCGCCACGGCCATTCGTCGAACTCCGGGCGACTCCCGACCGTACAGTCTTGTAGAACAGGGGGGGATCGTGCCCAAGAAACTGGTTCGGGACACACGGCGCGGCGTCGTTGGAGGCGTCGCCTCAGGCCTGGGGCAGTACCTGGACGTGGATCCCGTCCTCGTGCGGCTGGCCTTCGTGCTGCTGTTCTTCGCCAACGGCCTCGGGCTGCTCGTTCACTTGATCTGCTGGGTCGTGATCCCCCGGGGGGACGCCACCGCTCCGGCCGTTGCGGCCTCGGCGACCGAGGCCGCGGGACAAGGGTTCGAGGCCGTCCGTGAAGCGGGCTCCAGGGTCGCCGACGAGGTGCGCTCGGCTGCCGAGGGAGTGCGAGAGGCGGCCCAGAACGCCCGCAGTGCGGCACCCGAGCCGGCCCGCGCCCAGGCCGTCGTGGGGGCGGTCCTGATGCTGGGCGGTGTCCTGCTGCTCGCCGATAACTTCGGCTGGCTGACGTGGCCCTACTGGGCCAACGTCGGAACGCTCTGGCCGTTGCTGCTCGTCGGCCTGGGGGTCGGTCTGATCGCCAAGTCGAGGAACTCGGCCACGGCCTAGCAGCCGGGCGGACCGGCCCCTTCCCGTCGAAACACCGCAAGACGCCGGGTTTCGGCTAACATGACGTCGGGTCGGTCGCCGCGACGGGAGGGCCCGAGTGCCGACGTCGGAGTCCACAGAGAACCGTCACAGTCCGAAGTACATCGCCGGCCTGGCGCTGGCGGCGGCGTCCATTCTCGTGGTCGGCGTCCTACTGAGGCCCGCCGAGCCCCAGTCGGAGGCCCCTCCCCTCGTGTCACAGAGCGAGACCCAGCGCCTGGCTCGGCTGGCTCAGCGCCGGGCCCTGGACACCATGACCGAGCACTTCTCCGACGTCGCGGGAGACCTGGCGAGCCGGGTCGTTCAAGTGGGCGCAGGGACGGGCAGCGGGATCCTGTGGGGCACCGACCTCGTGCTGTCCACCGGCCTGGACACGCCGGCCCCGGAGTCGACCGTCGTCCTGACTCCGGACGGCCACCTGCTCACCATGACCCGGTCTGTGGCCGGCCCGGAGCTTCCCTTCGCCGCATACGAGCTTCCGGGCGAAACGCCATCCAGGGCCAACCCCATCGGTGCGGCACGGCTACTCGAGCCCGCCGAGTGGGTGCTCGCGGTCTGGCACCGCGAAAGCGAGCTGGCCTTCAGCCCGGGCCACTACCTGGAGATGCAGGCCACGAGCTGCGGCGAGCACGCGGTCGAGGAGGTCCTCACCAGCCTGGCTCTTTCCAGCGAGATGGCCGGCGGCGGCCTCTTCGATCTCGACGGCGCCCTGGTGGCGGTCATCCTGCCGTGCGGCGAGGGCCACGCCGCGTTGAGCCCGCCGAGCATCTCGCGCCTGATCCGGGTCGGCCGCAGCCTCGAGGGGCAGCTCCTTGCACTCTACGGCATGCGAACCGTTCCCGTCACCGACGCCGCCGGAAGCCACCTGGGCGTCGAGAGCGGCGCGCTGGTGAGCGAGGTCTGGAAGGGCCGCCCCGCCGCCCGGGCGGGTCTGCGCCCGGGCGACGTGATCGAGGGTCTGGGCGAACACCCTGTCGGCTCGCCCCAGGACCTGCAGCCGCTCCTCCTGCCGCCGGAGCTGGGGCCCGGGGTCGTTCGGGCCAGGAGAGGTCGGCGCACCGTCGAGATCGACCTGAGTGCCGGTTCCACGTCGGAGAATGGCGGCGCAGGGAATGAAGATCACGGCGTCCAACTCGAGCCCGCCGCCGCAGGCCTCGTGATCGGTTCAGTGTCTCCCGGAAGCCGCGGTGAGGCCGCCGGGCTGCGGACTGGCGACCGGATCGTGCGGGTCGACGACCGGGAGCCGCAGAACGAGGCCGATCTCCGCCGGGCTCTGGCACGGCGCCCGATATTCGTCGAGCTCGAGAGAGGGGCGCGGCGCCTCGGGATGCTGCTCGAGTAGATGAACGAGCTGTCCTCGCTCGGGCTCATCCTGCTGCTGGCCCTCGGCGCCGGCCACCTGGTGAAGTACGTCAGGCTGCCGGAGGTCACGGGCTACATCCTCGCCGGCATCGTGCTCGGACCCTCGATGCTCGGCTGGGTCAGCGTGCAGAACCTGGCGGCCCTGGAGATCCTCAGCGAGGTCGCGCTCGGGCTGATCCTGTTCTCGGTGGGCACGGTGTTCGAGGCCTCCCGCTTCCGCCGTGTCGGGCGCCAGGTGCTCTCCCTGACACTCTACGAATCGGCCCTGGCCGCGCTCCTCGTGACGGCGGGCATGCTGTGGCTCGGCGTGAGCTGGCAGGCGTCGTTCCTGCTCGGCGCCATCGCCATCGCCACGGCACCCGCCTCCACTCTCATGGTGATCCGCGAGGTCGACAGCGAGGGACCCCTGACCGACAGCCTCCTCGCGATCATCGCCCTCAACAACATCTACTGCATCATCGCGTTCAGCCTCGTGGGGGCCGCCATCGACCTCGCCTCGACCCTGGGCGGATCGACGGGTCTCATGACCACTCTCTACGCCGCGCTGTATCCGCTGGTGTGGCAGCTCGTGGGCTCCGTGGCGCTGGGTTTCCTGGTGGGTCTGCTCCTCGCCCGCTGGGCGTCCGCCATCAGCGAGACGGGCGAGACGCTCATCCTTCTCGGGGGCTCGATCCTCTTCTGCGTCGGGGTGGCTCGCGTGCTGGAGCTGTCTCCCCTGATCGCAAGCATGGCGGTGGGCGCCACCATGGTGAACCTCTCGCAGCGGAGCCAGCCGCTGTTCACCACGCTTTCGGAGGCCGACCCGCCTTTCTACGCCATCTTCTTCGTTCTCGCCGGCGCCGTCCTGGATCTGTCGCTGGTGGGTTCGCTGGGACTGGCCGGCGGTGTCTACCTCGTGGGTCGCGCAGTCGGCAAGCTCCTGGGCGCTCGGTTCGGCGCCCGCCGCCTGGGCATGGCGCCCAGCGTGCAACGCTACCTGGGCCTCACCCTGATGGCACAGGCCGGCCTCGCTGTCGGGCTGACCTTCGTCGCCGAGCACCGTTTCCCGGAGCTCAGCAGAGCGGTGACCACGATCGTTCTCGCCTCGGTGGCGGTCTACGAGATGTTCGGCCCCGTCACCACCCGCTGGGCGCTGATTCGCAGCGGAGAGTCACGCTTCCAGCGCCCGGACGAGATCGCGATCTGAGAGCGCGCCGATCTCCCGGTGCGTCGGCGCAGGACCGTGCCGAGCACGCCGAGGGCCCTGGTTTCAATCGGGCTGCGGCTTCCGGCACACGTAGGCCAGGACGTAGCAGTCCTCGATCTGGTCGAACAGACCGCAGCTGTGGGCTATCGCCGTTTCGGAGAACTCGTCTCGTGACGTGATGGGTCCGGCGTGGTTCAGGCCCCGGGCCTCGACGATCTCGAAGCCGGCTTCCACCAGGTCACCGGACAGCTCCTTGTGCGTGTACTCGTACTTGTGGTCCGGGTCGACGAAGTCGTCCTGTTGCAGGCGGGTGAGGCGGGTGAGGCGGGCGTTGGGGGTGTCGAGGGCAAAGTGCCCCGCGGGCTTCAGAACACGGAGGACCTCGCCGTAGGTCGTGCGAGCCTCGGAACGGGTCACGTGCTCGATCGACTGGCCGCTGTACACCAGGTCTACGGATCCGTCGGGGATGGGCTGGAGCGTGGTCATCGACTGGTAGAGATAGTCAACGGGACCGAGCGCGGTTTCGATCGTCTCAAAGGCCTGGTCGCCCTCGGTCTTGTAGAGCTCGTGGCGCTCGGGGCTCGGCAGGTCGACGATGGTCAGGCGATCGAAGCGGTAGGGGTAGCCGATCTCCACCATCGCCCCGTCGGAAGATCCCTGACAGCTTCCTCCAATGTCCACGATCCGCTGCGCACGGGGCAGGCCTCGCACGAATCGACCGCGGCTCTCGTGGAGCGACGTGGAGAGATCACTGTAGAGCCGCGACTCGGCAAACTCCCGCGAGTCGATCAGCGTGCGGAGGAAGTGGTCGCGGGAGATAGCGCGTTTACTCAAACGGCCGAGGAAGTGCTTCTGCCCCTGCGCGTCCGGCTCCCGGCCCAGGAGAAGACGGTAGGCGAGGCCAACGAACGCCTCGTCGCCCAGATCCCCGAGTTCAGTGCGGCCCTGGAGCCACCGGCGGAGGCTCATGGAGTGGCCGCTCCCGGCTGCGACGGCTGGCTCCTCGCCCGCAGGCCTCCTGGACGTAGCCAAGAGCCCGGAGCTTCTCACAGGCCTCGGGGCTGAGTCGCTCCTCTCCCGACGTCCTCTCGAGGGCGTCTCGGAGGCCCTCCCACCCCCTGTCCGCTCGGGCCTGGAAAGCCTCGACCTCGTCTCGCTGCCGCTGGAGCTCGACCGGGTGGTCCGCTGACACGTCCCGTATCTCACCGGGATCCGTGGCCCGGTCGTAGAGGTCGAAGCGTGCGCTCTCGCCCTCCGGCGTGGCCACGAGCTTGAAGCGGACGTCCAGGGTGGCAGTCAGGCTTCGATCGTTCTGGGCGAACAGGTGAGTCCGACCGCGCACCTCGCCGCCGCTCACCGCCGGCAGGAGACTCTGCCCGGCGAGACCGGAGGGGTACGAGGCCTTGACCGCGTCGAGGAGCGTCGGGACGAGATCCAGGGTGGAGGCGAGAACCGGGGTCTTGAGGCCCGCGGGCGCTCCGGGGACCAGGAGGATCAGGGGGACGCGGAGGGATGGATCGAACAGGTTCTTTCCGTGGTCGAAGTAGTAGTCGTGCTCACCCAGGCTCTCCCCATGGTCCGACGTGAGGGCGACGACTGTCGTGCCTTTCACCGCTGAGGCGCGGAACGCCTCGAGCACGCGGCCCACTTCGGCGTCGACGGCGGCAATCTCGCCGTCGTACTGAGCCACGTACCAGGCGAGGCGATCCGGCCCCTGGACCGCCCACTGGTGAGGGATCCCTCCCTCGAGAGAGTCCACCACCGGCAAGGCCAGGCCCTCCGACGTTCGGGCGTCGAGGAAGGCGGTATCGAAAGGCGGAGGGGGCGTATAGGGAGTGTGGGGATTCACGTAGTGGAGCCAGAGGAGAAAGGGCCGATCGGGTTGGGCGCGGGCGAGGAACTGGACGGCGGCCTCGGTCGTGGCCCGGGTCCGATCCATCTCGGTCTGGAGCGCGGCCTCCTCCCAGGTCTCCCGGTAGACGCGAAAGCCCTTGCTGTATCCCAGCGAGGCCGCGACGTTGGCGTTGTCGACGATGGCCACGGTGTCGTAGCCCGCCTCCTGCAGCACGCTGGCGAGGGTGGGGTTGAAGCCCACGAGGAGAGGATGGGTCTTGCCGTAGCCCGACTGCGACGCGTAGCGTCCCGTGAGCATCGCGACGAAGCTGCCGCGGGTCTTGGGCCAGTAGGTGAAGGCCTCCTCGAAGAGGGTGCCTTCGGCGGCGAGCGCGTCGATGTTCGGGCTCGTCTCCCGGTGGTAACCGTAGGCTCCCAGATGATCCGGTCGCAAGGTGTCGATGGTGATCAGCAGGACGCTCCAACCGCGCCCCGTTCCCGCCGGTCCTCGGGAGACGGGACCCTCACTCTCCTGTCGTGGCCCCGGACACGCGAGACCGAGCCCGGCGAGGACCACGAGCACGACCCCGACCCTCAGTCCTCCGGACATGTCTGCCCCGCTTCGACGTAGCCAAGTGCCTTCAAGGCCTCGCACTCTTCCCGGGTCATCACCGCTGCTGCCGTGGACCCTTCGCCCGGCTCGAACGCGCTGCGCATCCACAACTGCAAAGTCTCGCGGAAGTAGGCGGTGCGGAGAGGATATTCCTCGGCCTGGTCCTCCGTCTCCCCGGGATCGGCGGCCGTGTCGAACAGCTGCTCCTCCCCCGTCGCGGTGTCATAGATAAAGGTCCAGCGCTGGTCGCGCAGCGCGTAGCGTGGACGGTCCCAGACCGTGCGGGAGATGACCAGCGGCTTGCCGCTTGCGCCTGCGATCACGGGCAGAAGGCTTCGCCCCTGGAACTCGCGGTCGGCCCCGCCCGATTCGCGCACCCCGAAGATATCGGTCACGGTGGGCGCAAGATCGAGCAGGTCCGCCATCTCGCTCACCCGAAGGCCGCGCGGCCCCACTCCCGCGGGAAGCCGCACGATGAGCGGAATGCGCGCGCTGGGCTCGAAGACGTAGACGTTGTGCCCGATCCAGCCGTGCTCGAAGAGCTCCTCGCCGTGGTCCGCGGTCACGATCAGGACCGTGTCGTCCCACACCCCCGCCGCCTCCAGGGCCTCCTGCAGCGCTCCCACCTCCTGGTCGACGTAGGCGAGGTTGCCGTCGTAGAGACGGACGAGATGGGCCTGCTCCTCTTCGGAGAAGGGGCGGCGGCCCTGGTTCACGTCCCTGAAGAACTCCATGTCCCCGCGGGCGGCTCGCGAGATGGGCCCGTCGGGACCGAAGCGAGTGTCGAACGGCGGCGGCGGGTCGTAGGGAAAGTGAGGCTCGCGGTAGTGGAGGTAGGCAAAGAACCGTCGCCCCGCGTTCACCGCGAGCCACCGGGGGATCACCTCGCGAAAGACGTCGGCGCGGCTCCCGATCTGCTGCCAGAGCTCGTGAAACTCGTCGAAGCCCCGGTCGAAGCCGTTGAAGCCCCCGGGCACTGCCGTGGCCACGAAGCCCGCGGTGAAGACTCCCTCTCCCGACAGCACCTCGGCCAGCGTCAGCCGGCCGGCAGGCAGAGGAGAGGAGAACGAAACGTCGCCGTGATGGCGGTCCGGGTACTGCGAGGTCCACACCGACGACATGGCGCCCAGGGTGTAGATCGCCGGGGTGAACGCCTTCTCGAACACGATGCCGTCGCTGGCGATGGCGTCGATCACCGGGGTCGTCGCCCGGTCGTACCCATACGCACCGAACTGCTGGGCGCGGGCCGCGTCGAGGACCACGAGGACGACGTTGGCGTCCTTCAGCCCCTCTCGCAGGCCGTCGGCGCGCTCGTCCTCGGCCGGAGGGAGCGCTCCAAGGGCCAGCGGATCTTCGCCCCCGCGGCCGAGGATTCTCGGAGCCCGCCACGTCCCCCAGGCGAACCGCTGGCCATCCGCCTCGCCGACGCTGAGGCTCACCCGAACGATCTGGCCCGCCCTGCCCGGCAGATGCACCGTGACCTCTCCGGGGCCCTCTTCGTTTCCTCGAAGCAACCGGCTCCAGAGCTCGCGCTCGCCGCCGGGGCCGTCCGCCGACCCCAGGGTGACGCGGAACGAGGCCGCCCCGGCCGACGCTCGGGCGGCAAGAGGCAGCTCGGGCGTGAATCGAAGCTCGGCATCCGCCGGCAGGCGCACCGCGAATCCGACCGAAGCGGGGCCGACGAGCTCGACCGAAGGCACGCCGTCCGTGTCGGCAACCTGGAAGGGGCGGGGAGCGTCGCGCCGCAGCAGGTCGTCGAGCCTCGGGTCCCCCCGCGGCCCGATGGTGAGGCTGTAGAAGGCCGCGGCCAGCTGGCGCTGGTCACGGCTCTCTGGATCTCGATCTGCTGGAGACGCCATTCGGGCAAACACGAAGCGCAGCCGATTCTCACCTGCCCGCTGCGCCTCTGCTGGCAACGAAACCGCGTAGCGCGAGCGCAGGTCGGCCAGCCGCAGATCATCGACAGGCGTGTCGTTGAGAAGGACGGAGAGTCTCTGAGCGTCCACGTCCTCATAGGGCGCCACGTCGAGAATGGCGACGCGGGGCGAAGGCTCATCGAAGCGAAGCGTGATCTCCGCTTCTCCCTTCGACCAGAGAAAGGGCTCCCCACCGACCCCCGCCTCCCTGTGGAAGCCCTCTTGTAGATGAGGCTCCGCCGAGGGCGTGCCAAAAAGCAGGACCGGGTGCTCGGACCAGCGCTCGGCCACCGGCACCCGACGCGCCAGGTCGTAGACCATGTCTTTTGGCGTCGGCGTACAGCTCGAGACCAGGACGGCGACGGCCATGGCGCTGGCCCACACGAGGCTCCGCCGCGCGGGGTGCGCAACGGATCGGGAGAGTAATGCGAGCTTTCGGGGCACTTCTGGCGAGTCTCAGGATCAGAGGATTCACTATTTTACCAGCAAGCGCACGTGTCCCCGGTAGCGCGGACACGAACGAGAATGGGCGTCATTCCGAGCGCCTCCCCGGTGAGGGTGGCGCGAAGAATCTCCCGATACCGCCCGTCGGGAGACGCTTCGTCGCCAGCCCAACGACGATGCTCCTCAGCATGACGGATAATGGACAATGGGACAACGGGTCCTGAGCCCGTCGCTCAGCGGAGCGGGCTCAGGACGATAGGTCAGCGGGTCTCGACAGCTCCGACGTCAGGGACGAGGCGGGCAATGCGGCCGGGCTCGAGGGAGACGTAGAGGTATCCGTCCGGGCCGCTCACCACGTCTCGGATGCGCCCGATGCTCTTGAACACGATCTCTTGATGGACGACGGCTCCGTCCTTCAGCTCCAGGCGGCGCAACTCCTCTGCGGCCAGTGACGAGACGAAGATGTCGTGCCGCCAGCCCGGGAAGGCGTCTCCCCTGTAGAAGTCCATGGCGCAAACGGCCAGCGACGGCGTCCAGTGGACGAGAGGCTGCTCAAGCCCGTCCTTCGCGGTCAGGTTCGTGATGGGCGTACCGTTGTAGTTCATGCCGTAAGTAATGATGGGCCAGCCGTAGTTCAGCCCGCGTCGAACGAGGTTGAGCTCGTCGCCACCCCGGGGCCCGTGCTCCACGTCGTAGAGATCTCCGCTCACCGGGTGCAGCGCGAGACCCTGGGCGTTTCTATGCCCGTAGCTCCAGATGCTCGGAATGGCGTCCTTGCGGTCGACGAACGGGTTGTCCGCGGGGATGCGCCCGTCGTCGTGGATCCGGTGAACCTTGCCGTTTGGGCGAGTGATGTCCTGGGCGTCGTCCTTGTGGCCGCGCTCACCGATGGTGAAGAAGAGGTACCCCTTCCCGTCGAAGACCAGCCGGCAACCGAAGTGCACTCGCCCCTTCCGGTAGAGCTCCACCGGTGCGCGGAAGAGCGTCTCCTGATCGACCCAGCGGCCGTCGCGGATCCGGCCGCGCACGATGACGGTCATCGCCGTGCCGTTCGGTCCGGCCTCGCTGAAGGAGAGGTAGACCCAACCGTTCTTCTCGTAGTCGGGGTGGACCTCGACGTCCATCAGCCCGCCCTGGCCCTCGAACCAGACCTCGGGAGTCCCGGCGACGGGCTCGGGCAGAAGCAGTCCCTTCTCGACGATGCGGAGGCGCCCTGCCTGCTCGCTGACGAGCATGCGGCCGTCGGGAAAAAAGGCCATCGACCACGGGATTTCCAACCCGTCGACGACGGCCTCGACACGGAAGGCATGCTTCTCGCTGCTGACGACAGTGTCCCCGGTTGGCTGTGTGAAGGTCGTCTGCTCCCGCTGGATCTCGGTACGCCGCTCGCGGATATAGATCACGAGTGTCCGGATCTCGTCCTCGGACAACGCCTGTCCAAAGAGAGGCATGCCAGCGTCCTCGCGGCCCTCTCGGATGCTCGTGGCGAGGCTCGCGTCGTCGCCGCCAAAGACCCACTCGTCGTCGAGCAGGCTCTCCGCCAGTGCCCCAGCCAGCTTCTCTCCGTGGCAGCTCGCGCAGGTCTCGGCCCAGACCTCGTCCACGTCGCGGGTCGCCTCGCTCCGGGCCGGCGGCCCGATAGAGAGCACGAGCACTGCGAGGGCAATGCAGAGGATGACGGCGGACGGTGTCGCCCGCGTGATGCGTTCAAAGGCCATTGGTTCGTTCTCTCCCGTTTCATTCAGCGCCCCCCCCACCCCTATCCCCTCCCCACGAGGATGACGACCGAGCGCGGTCCGGCGACATACGTCTTGGCCGAGGGCAGGAGCACCTCGCTGCCCGGCTCGACGGCGTCCGCTCCGGGCTCGAGGCTCGTGTCGACGAAGAGCCGCCAGCGCCGAGGCGCCCGGAGGGCCGGGAGCTCGAAGCGCTGGGGCTCCCAATGAGCGTTCGCAAAGAGATAGATCGCTTCATCTCCCTGTGACGCCCTGAGGAACATGCCGAGCACGCGGGATTCGCCCCGCCAGTCGGGTTGGCCGAGCTTCAGGCCGTGCCAGGCGACGGGGGGCTTCGCCTCGTCCTCGAAGAAGGTTCTGCGCCGGAGCGACGGATGCGCCTTGCGAAAGCGAACGAGGCGTGACGTGAAGCGAAACGCCTCCGCGTTCTTCTCGAGGAGCGACCAGTCCACCCACGAGATGTCGTTGTCCTGACACCAGGCGTTGTTGTTGCCTCTCTGGGTGCGGCCGAGCTCGTCGCCTCCCAGGAGCATGGGCACGCCCTGCGAGATGAAGAGCAGGGCGAGGAAGTTGCGCGTCTGGCGGGCCCGGAGGGCATTCACCTCGGGGCTCGAGCTGGGCCCCTCCACTCCGCAGTTCCACGAGAGGTTCTCCGCGTGGCCGTCGCGGTTCTCCTCGCCGTTGGCCTCGTTGTGCTTCTCGTCGTAGGAGACCAGGTCGCCAAGCGTGAAGCCGTCGTGACACGTCACGAAGTTGATGGAGTGCCACGGGGCACGCCCCGATCCCCGATACAGGTCGGGGCTGCCGCCGAGCCGCGTGGCCAGGGCCCGCGCCATCCCCGGGTCGCTCTTGACGAATCGGCGGATGTCGTCCCGGAACTGGCCGTTCCACTCAGCCCACCGCCCCCAGCTGGGAAAGCTGCCGACCTGATAGAGACCGGCGGCATCCCATGCCTCGGCGATGAGCTTGACGTGCGCCATCACCGGATCGGCGGCGATCGCCTCCAGGATCGGGGGGTTGGGCAGGGCCTGGCCGTCTCGGCCCCGGCCGAGGATGGAGGCGAGATCGAAACGAAATCCGTCGACGTGCATCTCCGTCACCCAGTAGCGCAGCGCGGCCAGGATCTGGAAACGCACTACGGGGTGGTTACAGTTCATGGTGTTTCCACAGCCGGAGTAGTTGAGATAGCGGCCCGTGTCCGGCTCGAGCAGGTAGTAGGTCGGGTTGTCGAGACCCCGCCAGCAGAAGGTGGCCCCCCGCTCGTCGCCCTCCGCGGTGTGGTTGAACACCATGTCGAGGATGACCTCGATGCCGGCTTCGTGGAGGGCCGTCACCATCTCCTTGAACTCGCGGACCGCATGGTCGGGTCCGCCTTCGCCCGCGTAGCTCGACTTGGGGGCGAAGAAGGAGACGGGCTGGTAGCCCCAGAAATTGCGGAGCGGCTCGCCGTTCTCCGGATCGCGGAACTGGTTGTCGCTCTCATCGAACTCGGTGACGGGCATCAGCTCGACTGCCGTGACACCGAGCTCCTTCAGGTACGGAATCTTCTCCGCGATCCCGCGAAAGGTGCCTGGATGGGCGACCGCGGAGCTCGAGTGACGGGTGAAACCGCGCACGTGGATCTCGTAGATGATCGAGTCGGCGAGAGGCGTGTTGAGCGGGTGCTCGTGCTCCCAGTCGAACTCCTCGTCCATGACCCGGGAGCGCAGCCGATCGAGCCTTCCCTTCGGGCCGGAGACGGGACTCCACACCTCGAGACCCGACACCGCTTTGCCGTAGGGGTCGATCAGAACCGTGTCGCCGTCGCACCGGACGAGCGCCGGCTGCGGGTTGGGGTCGCACTCCACGCGGAAACCGTACTCGATTCCGGGATCGATCCCCTCGACGAGGACGTGCCAGACGTCGCCCGTGCGGTTGTAGCGGGCGTCGAGGGGCAGCTCCAAAACGGGATCGTCGTGGCTGGGAAGAAAGAGGACCAGGGCGAGAGAGGTCGCATGGGGCGAGAAGACGGAGAAGTTCACGCCGTTGCGGCGGGCGTTCGCCCCGTAGGGCAAAGGATGTCCGCGGCGGACGGCGAGATCGCCGCTCACCACGCGCTCGAGCCGCTCGGCCGCCGCCGCCCGGCCCTCAGCTCCGTCCATGGACCCGTGCGACGAGCCGGTCGAACCGCGGCTCGCCTCGAAGGGCGGCGAGAGCTGCGTCCGCCCCGAGGAAGACGATCCAGGGATCCCGTCCTTCGGCGGCGCGTTCGAGGGCATCGAGCGCCGTGTCGCGCTCTCCGAGGGCAAGGCGTGCGACCGCCAGATGGTAGGGCGACACGAACGCGTTCCCCCCGAGCGCGTCCAGGTCCGAGAGGATCGCTCGGGCCTCCTCGGCCTCTCCGGTCCGGGTCAGCGCCCAAGCGAGCTGCGCCCGCATGACGATCCCGCCGTCGCTCCGCTCGACCGCGCTGCGCAACGCGGTCACCGCACGATCCCCCTGCCCGGCGGCGAGGCTGGCCAGCGCCAGCCCCCAGTAGCCCAGCGCCCGGTCGGGTCTCAGCTGAACGCCCTGGCGAACGGCCGTGAGGAGACCCTCGGCCGGGCCGCCCATCTCGTGGAAGAACGCCCGGGCCACCCCGGCAAGGCCCGAGAGTGGGTCCGCTTCGAGCGCAAGATCGATCTCCCGGCGGGCCGCGTCCGTGTCACCGGCGAGATCGAGAAACAGACCGTAGAGAAGGCGGATCACGTGGGAGTCGGGCTCGTCGGCCAGGGCTCGCTGGTGCGCACGACGTGCGGCGTCCCAGTTCCAGTCGCGGAAGAGCACGATCCACGCCGAGACGGCGTGGGCCGCGGCCAGCTCGGGGCTCCGCTCGAGCGCCTGCTCGACGCACTCGGCGGCCCGGTCCCAGGCCTCGCTCGGCCGCACGGCACCTGCAAACACCAGCAGGACGTGGGCGTCGGCGAGTCCGGCGTGGGGGGCCGCCCACGCGGGATCGCGGAGAGTGGCTTCTCCGAACTGTCCGATGGCTTTGGAGATCCCGTCCGCGTTCAACCAGGCCTCGAAGTAGCGGCCCCTGGCGTAGCTGTCCCAGGCCTCGCGCTTCGGGACATAGCCGGAACGTCCCTCATCCGGACTGAGGCGCGCGTGAAGCTGCACCGCAATCTCCTCGGCCAAGTGATCCTCCACGCTGAACACGTCCGTGAAGGGCGTGTCGATCTGGCGAGCCCAGGGCCGGAGGTCGACTCTGCGGGGCACGAGCTGGACGCTGAGGCGGAGCCTCTCGCCCTCCTGCCGCACCGTTCCCGCCAGCACGGCATCGACGCCGAGCTCGGCGGCGGCATCACGCGGCGCCATCTGCACGCCCGTCAAATGCGTCACGGCGGCGGTGGGGCGCACACGGAGCCCCCCGAGCCCGGTGAGGCGGGAGATCAGGGCGTCGGCCAGACCGAGCCCCACGTGGGGTTCGGCCCCGGGTCCCACCACGGCGAATGGCAGCACCGCCAGAGTCACGACCTCATCGCCCGGCGGGCCCTTGAGCGGACCATCGAAGCGGTATCCGCGGCGGGGCACGGTCTGGATCCAGGAGCGCTCCCCGTCTCGGGCGCCCAGCGCGCGACGCAGAGCCGCGACGGTCACGTTGAGGTTGGCGGTCCTGGACGGCGGTGTCCGGCCAGACGTGGGACATGAGGTCGGCCTTGGGAACGACGTCTCCGCCGGCCCGGACCAGGGCGTGCAGAAGGGCCAGCGCCTTTGGGGTGAGCGACACGACCTCCCCGGCCCGCCACAGCACGGCCTTGTCGGCGTCAAACCGGAACGGACCGAACTCGTAGACCAGCGCGCTCACGGGGACGCGCAGCCTACCACGCATCTTCGAGACGCTGCTCCCGGGAGACGCTGCTTTTGGGGTTCCTTTGGATTCGTTTTGGCTGGACCCCGGCGACTCCCCCGGGCGTCGGACCGATCTTGTGATCGAGGGGGCAGGGACCAGACATGACACCAACTCGCATCAAGACCATCTTCGTCGTCGAGGATGACCCGGGCGTTCGCGCGCTTCTGGAGAGGGTGCTCGGCACCTTCTACAACATGCGCTCGTTCGAGTCGGGTCGGGAGGCCCTCAACGCGCTGCAGGCCCTGCCACCCGACCTTCTCCTCACCGACCTCGCCTTGCCCGACATCAGCGGCGAGGACCTGGCCTGGGTTGCCGGGCAGCTCGTGCCGCGCCCCCGGGTCGTGGCCATGTCCGGAGACAAGCGACGCCTCCTGATGGCCACGCAGTTTGCTCATGCACGGTGCCCAAGCCGTTCGCCATCCCGGCCCTGATCGGTGCACTGGAGGACGAGGACCCGCTGCCCAGCTGAGCAAAGAGCTCGGGAGATCCTTCGTCGCTCGCCCAACGATGAAGCTCCTCAGGGTGACGGGGCCGCTGGCGGTCTCGTCGCGTCGAGGCCCGGTGGTATGCTCGCGTTCATGAAGGGCATTATCCTGGCCGGGGGTTCCGGGACGCGACTGTACCCGATCACCCGCGGTGTGAGCAAGCAGCTCATCCCCGTGTACGACAAGCCGATGATCTACTACCCGCTCAGCACGCTGATGCTGGCCGGGCTCCGGGACATTCTCATCATCACGACGCCGCACGAGCAGGAGGACTTCAAGCGCCTCCTCGACGACGGCTCGCAGTTCGGCATCCGGATCTCCTGGGCGGTCCAGCCACGGCCGGAGGGGCTGGCCCAGGCCTTCATCATCGGCCGCGATTTCGTCGGCGACGACGGCGCCGCCCTGGCCCTGGGCGACAACCTCTTTTATGGGTCCAACCTGCCCGAGGTTCTCCGCCATGCGGCGAAGCGGGAGCGGGGTGCGACCGTCTTCGCGTATCGCGTGCGCGACCCCCAGAGATACGGAGTCGTGGAGTTCGATTCGACGGGTCGGGCGATCGGTCTCGAGGAGAAGCCCGAGAAGCCGCGCTCTGCCCACGCAGTGACGGGGCTGTATTTCTACGACAACCGCGTCCTCGACATCGCGGCGGCGCTCGAGCCCTCGGCGCGAGGGGAGATCGAGATCACCGACGTGAACCGGGCCTATCTCGAGGCCGGTGATCTGCACGTCGAGGAGCTCGGGCGCGGAATGGCCTGGCTCGACACGGGCACCCACGAGGCCCTGCTTCAGGCCTCGACCTTCATCCAGGCGATCGAACAACGCCAGGACCTCAAGGTCTCCTGTCCCGAAGAGGTGGCCCTCAACATGGGCTACATCACGGCCGACGACGTGCGCCGCCTCGGCGAGAGCATGGCGAACAACGAGTACGGGCAATACCTGCTCCGGCTCGTGACCGAGACCTGAGCGGTTTTTGACCTCCTCCGGCCGATCCGGCTGGATTCCGGACGATTTCGGCCCTCCGGCCACGACAGCTCCCAGACGGCAGACAGCTGAACCTCTCTTTGATTCAATCACTTCCACGGATCCGCGGGTGGGCACGCACCTTGCTCCAATACCACGGTGGCGGTCCGGGGTGTCTCAAGAGCAGCGCCTCGCTGAGCCGCTGAGGGGAGGTGCCTGTGAGACCGACCGTATTGGGTCGGGCCGTTCCACTGGTCATCCTTCTGTTCGGCTGCCTGCCTCCGACTTCGTGGAGTGCCGGCAAGTCGGAGCCCAGAGACGCGGTGGTGAAGGTCTTCGCCACGCGGCTCCTTTCGCAAAACGGCGCGCCATGGAGACCCGGCTACCCGTCCGCCGTCTCGGGATCCGGCTTCGTGATCGAAGGGCAGCGGATCCTGACCAACGCCCACGTCGTTCGTGATGCCACCTTCGTCCAGGTGCGGCGGCACGGCGACGCCGAGCGGGCCACCGCCAGGGTCCTCCACGTCTCCCACGAAGCCGACCTCGCGCTGCTCACGGTCCACAAGGCCGGCTTCTTCGAGGGGATCACACCCCTGGAGATCGGGGGGTTGCCCGGGCTCCGCCAGGAGGTGGTCGTGGTGGGCTTCCCTGTTGGCGGGGACACCCTGAGCATCACGAGGAGGGTGGTTTCGCGGATCGAGCACCAGATCTACGCCCACAGCTATCTCACGCTTCTTGCAGGCCAGATCGACAGCGCGGTGAACGCCGGCAACAGCGGAGGTCCCGTCCTCGGGAACGGCCGCGTCGTCGGAGTGGCCATGCAGGGCAACACGGCGGCGGACAACATCGCCTACATGGTCCCCGGGCCGGTGGTGACGCGCTTTCTGACCGACGTCGCCGACGGGCGCTACGACGGCGTGCCCGCCACGGGGCTCCGCTGGCAAAGGCTCGAAGCCGCCGACCTGCGAAGGCTCTACGGCCTGCCTGCCTCGGGGGGTGGGGTCCTGGTCCTCAAGACGGCGATCGGCTCCGCGGCGGCTCGAGTCTTTCGAGTAGGCGACGTGCTCCTCGCAGTCGACGGACACGCAATCGGGCCGGACGGAACCGTCGAGTTTCGTGAGAACGAGCGCACCGCGTGCGAGCTGCTCGTTCAGCAGCGGCAGGTGAACGATCGGATTCGAGTCGAGCTGTTCCGCGACGGTGAGAGCCACGAGGTCGAGCTCGTCCTCGACCACAGCCTCGCGAGCGAGCAGCTCGTCCCCGGGCCCGCGGCCGCCCGGCAGTCGTACTTCATCTTCGGCGGCCTGGCCTTCTGCCCGCTCACCGCGAGCTACCTGAAGGCCTGGCGGGAGTGGCGGACGAACGCCCCACGGCATCTCGTGAGCCAGCTCGGTCGTTTCCCGAGCTTCGAAGGGGAGCAGAAGGTCGTCCTGTGCGGGCGGATGCCGGCGGACGTGAACGCAGGCTACCAGGCCCTGGAGGAGAGCCTGATCGTCGAGGCCGATGGCGAGCGGGTGCGGAACCTCCGGCACCTCGTCCAGATCATCGAGGGGAAGGAACGGGGCTTGCTCCTCCTCGAGACGCACGCGGGCAAGCAGATCGCCGTCGACAGGGAGCGCGCACGGCGCCAAGGGCCGCTCATCCAGGCGCTCTACAATCTGCCAGCCGACCGCTCCGACGACCTGGTGATGCTCGGCGGGACCGGCGCGTCACGGGCCGCCGCAGCCGTCTCCCTTCCCTAGCCCGGATTCTTAATCAGACTTCTGCTGCGACGCGCGATCGCGCGCCTGCGGCCCGGTGATGACCCCGCTGGTCGCCTACTTCATCGACTCGTAGACGATCCCCACCCACACGTCCGGCTTCATGAAGCCGCCTCCCCACTTCTCGTCGAGGTCGGCGGTGGGCTTTGCCGCGACGATCTCCTCTCCGGTCTTGCCCTCGGCGACGAGCGCGGCCATGCGATCCCGCACAGTTTTGAGCATGTCCCGGTAGGACTGGAGGTCCCCTTTGCCCCCACAGGGCCGTGCCCGGGGATGAGGCGCGTCTCGTCCGAGGCCACCTTCAGCACCCGATCCGCCGCGGCAATCATCCCGTCGATGCGTCCACCCGACGAGACGTCGATGAAGGGGTACATGCCGTTGAAGAACGTGTCACCCATGTGGAAAACGTCGGCGCCCACGAAATGGACGATCGAGTCTCCGTCGGTGTGAGCCGACTGGCCGACGAAGAAGACACGGATCTCCTGGCCGTTCCAGTGGAAGGACACGGCATCAGTGAAGGTCACGACCGGGAGGGCGCCGGCAGGGGCCGGCTCCACCTGCCGGTTGAAGGCCTTCATGAAGGTTCCGGCGGCCATGCGTTGGCGGACGTTCTCGTGGGCCACGAGGATCGCCCCGGCCTTGCTCAGGTTCTCGTTCCCCCCGGTGTGATCGAAGTGGTAGTGGGTGTTGACCACGAACCGGACGGGTTCGGGCGTGAGCGTCTCGACGGCCGCGAGGATCTTGGCCGTGAGCGGTGCGAACTGATCGTCGATGAGATAGGCGCCGTCCTGGCCGACCGAGAGACCGAGGTTTCCGCCTCGCCCTGTAAGCATGTAGATGCCGTCGGCGACCTGCTCGGGTTCGATCGCCACCGCCGAGAAGTCCCCCTGGGCCGTGGCAGGCAGCGCGCCCGCACAGACGAGGGTCCAGGCGAGAGCCAGCGTGCGTGTCTTCATGCAAATCCTCCTCGTGGGTTCTCCCAGGCCGGTTCTTGTTCGCGCGGCTCGCCGGACGCGATTCGACGAGCCGATCATCTTCATGGGCGCAGGGAATGGGCAGGGGAGACCCGGCGTTGAAATCGGAAAGAGGCCCGCACTCCACATGCACTACGTGATCGTCGGCAATGGTATCGCTGGAATCGAGGCTGCTCTGGCGCTGCGCGCCCGCGAGGCCGAAGCGCGGGTCTCCATCGTGTCCGCCGAGCACCACCACTTTTCCCCCGCCCGGCCCTCATGTCCATCTTCGCCGGTCAGACGAGCCTTCGCGACACCGAGCCCTACGACCGGGGCCTCTACGATCGGATGGGCTTCGAGCGCGTCAGCGGCCAGGTGACGAGCGTCGACGGACCGAAGCACAGCCTGAGCTTCGAAGACGGCTCCTCGCTGGGATACGACAAGCTGCTCCTCGCCGTGGGCTCGAAGGGACGGCCGGCCCCATGGCCCGGCTCCGAGGGCCCCGGGCTCCACTATTTCGTCAATCTGCGAGTCCTCGAGGGTCTCGACCGCGAGGCGAAGCCCGGGATGCGGGCGATCGTCGTCGGGGGAGGCCTCGTCGGAGTCGAGGTGGCCGCGATCCTGCACGACCGCGGCCTGCACGTCGTGTTCATCATCCGGGAGAACTTTTACTTCCCGCTGGCGCTCGAGCACCGCGAGGCCGCACTCGTCTCGGAGCACATCCGGACCCACGGGCTCGACGTGCGCCTCGGCGTGAACGTCGACTCCGTCCGCCGGGGCGCCGACGGAGCACTCGAGGGAGTGACGTTCTCCCCCGCCCCGCTCGCCGAGAGCGGTGAGGCGGGCAAGATCGACGGGGACCTCGTGGTGTCCGCCATCGGCGTGGTGCCGAACACCGACTTCCTCGAAGGCGGCGGAATCGAGCGAAGGCGGAGTGGAGCCTATCGGCGGAGGCCTCTTCGTCCTGAAGCGCCACGGCAACAGCCCCTACCAGCGGATCCGGACCTACTCCGTCGTGGGCGTTCAGGTCGTGATGGCGTTCCTGCTGCCCAGCGTCCTCCAGGTGTTCGGCCAGAAGGAGTACTACTTCTCGTACTTCTGGCCCCTCAAGATCGAGTACTTCTACCCCGCCGTCATCCTGGAGCAGCCGTTCCTGATCGTCCTCTGGAGCTTCGCCGGATCGCTCGTCGCGTTTCCACTCCTCGGGTACTTCCTCGGGAAGCGCTTCTACTGCTCCTGAGTCTGCGGGTGCGGCGGCCTGGCCAATACGGCAGGCGAGCCCTTTCGCCATCTCTCGAGCAAGTCGACCCGTGCGTGGTCCATCGAGAAGGTCTCCATCCACACGGTCCTCTTCCTCGCGTTCGTCACCACCGCCATCGTCTGGCTCAACTGGGCGGTGGGCAAGGACCTCCCGGCGTTTTCACGGTTCGCCTTCCAGGTCCAGGGCTGGTACGGCTTCGTGGTGGGCGCCATGTGGGCTGGGGTCATCGGCGTCGGGCTCTACCCCCTCATGGGCACCCGAGTGTGGTGTCGATTCGGCTGTCCGATGGCGGCACTCCTGGGCCTGGTCCAGAAGCTGGGGCGGTTCCGCATCACGGTGAAGAAGGACATGTGCATCTCGTGCGGGAACTGCTCGACGTATTGCGAGATGGGCATCGACCTGCGTCAGTACGCCATGGCGAACCAGTCCTTCAAGCGCGCCGCCTGCGTCGGCTGCGGCATGTGCGCCCACGTCTGCCCCCGGGGCGTGCTCAAGCTCGAGACAAAGCCCGACCGGTTCAAGGCCGGGAAGCCGATCCGGGCGTACGCGGTCGACCTCTAGTAGAGTTCCTGGCGTCAGTTTCGCTCGAACCGGTCCTCCAGCTCGGAAGGCGAAACGCTCAGCTTCTGGAACTCGAAGGCTCCCTGCTCCACCATCTCCCTGGCGGCACGAACCACGGTGCCGAATGCGGCTCGGGCCAGCGAACCCCCGATGCTGATGCGCCGCACACCCAGCTCTTGCAGCTGAGCGACGGTCATGCCGCCCCGGCTCAGAACGTTGTGCGGTCCCGGAGCCTCGCCGAGGAGGGTCGCGATGATGCCGAGATCCGTCGGACCAGGCGCGTAGAGACAGTGCGCGCCGGCCTCGCGGTAGCGGTTGAGCCGCTCGATCGAATCCGCCAGCGGATCCTCGGTGCCGACCAGGAAACACTCTGCCCGAGCCACGACGGTGAACGGGGTGTCGAGGCAGGCCGCCGCTTCGCCGGCGGCCTGCACCCGCTCGACGGCCTCTCCGATCGGATGGAGCGGTGAGCTCGCCAGGCGGGGATGGTCCTCGATCGAGGCTCCGGAGGCGCCGGCCTGTGCCAGGACGCGAATCGTCTCGGCGACATCTTCGGGCCGCACGCCGTAGCCGTCTTCGGCATCGACGCTCAGCGGCACCTCGAGCGCGGCGACCAGTTACTCCACGTGTCGCGCCAACTCGTCGCGCGTGAGCGCCCCGACGTAGTCCCGGCGCGCGAGGGGTCAAGGCGAGTCCTGAGCTGGTGGTCCCGATGGCGGGGAATCCCGCACTCTCGAGGATTCGGGCCGTCCCTGTGTCCCAGGCGTTACCGAGCAGAAAGGTTCCCTCTCGGTGAAGGTCTGCGAGGCGTTGGCCCTTGCCTTCGCGGCTCATCTTCTCTCCGCTTCGTTGACGCGACGGCCCGCCGGTGAGGGTCGGCTACGGCCGAGGGCCGCGGTTCCAATAGATCTTCAGGTTGTGCGTCGATCGTCCCGCGGCAACGATGTCCGGGCGACCGTCGCCGTTCAGGTCGCCAATGCGGATGTCCTCGGTGGCCATCGTATCGTCATCGATCACCATGGACGTCCACATGGTGGCCTGCTCGTTCGCCGGATAGTAGAGCTTGACGCCAACCTTGCCGTCACGGTTGGGGTTTCGCCAGCCGGCCACGATCTGCTGCGCGCCCGTGCCAAAGAGGTCGGCTGTCGCGATGGCGTGGCCCTGCTTCATGTTGTCGTCGAGGACCACGCGGCGGGTCAGGGCGGTATGCCCGCCTCTGGCGTTCCCCCGGTCGAATGAAGACCCATAGTACGCCAGCGTTTCGCCGTGCAGCGGCTCGATCGTCACGACGAAAGGCGACGACGGCGAGTGCAGCCCCATACGGATCTCGCCGCCGCCCTTGACCCCTTCGAATGTCCTCTTGGACCAGTCTCCGTCGTCGTACGAGAGAAGCATGCCGCCCTCGCGACCCAGGTAGAGGATCTCCTCGGCTGGAGTCGTCGGATCCCACTGGACGGGGTCGAGGTTGTGGGTGACGTGGAGGGTGTCCTCGATGACCGTCGTGGCCCACTCGTCGTGTGGATCGTCGGGCCTCTCGTAGGCCAGGAGCTTCACACCTGCGCCCTCTCCTTCGCGATTGCCCCGTCCGTGGAGGGGTGCAACGACCAGGACATACTCGTCTTCGTCGAGCTTCACCCACCGCATCCGGTGGACGACCGGCTCATGGTGGAGGCGGATCGGAGTCCACATTTCCGTGCGATCGGCGGGTGGGTCCAGGTAGAAGACCGCTCCCGAGCCCAGCGTGTCGCCGGGGTTCCATTCCGCGCCCACCGCCACCTCGACCTTGCCGTCGCCGTCGATGTCCCGGGCCGCGATACACACGTTGTCCCGGGTCGTGAGGTTCTCGACGATGACGTGCCGCTCCCAGTCGGGGTTGCGGTACCACACGAACTGTTTCGTGTCGGCCAGGAGGATGTCGGGCCGGCCGTCGCCGTCCACGTCGCCGATCGCCGTGCCATAGCCGATCTCGACGTCGTCGTCGATCGTTTCGGCCTCGAACACCGCAGGTGCGTCCCCCGCCGCAACCGAGACCGCCAGCCCGAACAGGAGCGTGGCGCGTCGTCCGGCACGCCCTGTGCTCTCGAGCTGCATCAGGGAACCCGGAGGGCCGCGTCGCGGAGGCCGTCCCGGACCCGGGCCGGCAATCGGGCCACGCGATCGTTGGCGATTCCCGCCTGGTACCGCCAGGGCAGCGCGGTCCTGAGCCGGGTGAAGGCGCGGGCCGCCTCGGGCACGACGCCCCCGACGTGAGACGGGCTTCCCCGGCCCGTGCAGATCACCAGGTAGTCGTTGAGGAGAGCCGCCCAGTGGCGTGCCAGCTCCAGCTGTCCCGGTGGCGCTCCCTGGGGAAAAACCCCCGGGGGCGCCCCGTGGGCCGCCGCATCCTGGGCGGTCACCTCCACGAGCAGGTCGGGCACGCCTGCGATCCCCACACCAATGGCGGGTTGCTGGAAGACCTCGAACGTCACGTTCGCCCCTGCTCGGGCCTGGTCCACCGCTCCGTTCAGCGCCTTCGACACGCGGAGGAGCCTGGTGGCGACGGCGGCCCGGCCGTCCTTGTGGGTCAGAAGCAGGACCGGCGCGATGTCCGTCGTCACGAAGGCCTGGCCTGACGCCACACCCTCGGGCCCAACGGCAGGATAGAAGCGCAGGACGTACGAGCCCGACATGAGCCGCAGAAGCGGATAGGTTGCTGCATCCGACGTTCGCTCGCCCGTCTTCACGATGACCTGGGCGAGAGTGCGTGTCTGCAGGCGGGTCGGAAGGGGCGTGAAGACGGTGAGCTCCCGGGCCGACGCACGGCCCACCAGCGCTGGCGCTCCGTCGAAGGTCACGACGTTCGCGGCCGCGTCCGGTGAGAACCCAAAGCCGCTGACCCGCACGACCTCTCCGGCCACGGCTCGCTCCGGAAGGAACGATGCCACGAGGGGCAGGCGGCCCAGCACGAGATCCAGCGCCGCCGTGCTGCGTCCCGATACCGTCGCGATCACGGCGTGGGTGCTTCCCGTCCCTCCTTCGACCGCGGGCATCTCGAATCGGGCCATATCGTCAGCCGACTCGAGGATCGTCGCGGGCTGGCCGCCCACCGTGATCGTCAGCGCTTCGTCACCCAGGCCCTGCCCGCGGAGGACGACCTGGTCACCCACCAGCGCGCCGGCCGGCTCGAGGCCGGTGACGGACAGGGGCGCCAGCACCGTGAGCGGAAGGGCGTTCGACCGGCCGGACGGTGTCTCGACCGAGACCTGCACCTCACCGCCCGGCGGCAGCATGGGGACCGTGACGCGAAGCGTCCCTTCGGAGACGGTGCTGGCAGGCACCGCACGGCTCCCGAAATACACGGTGTTGCTCGCAACATCGGAGTGAAATCCCGTGCCGTTCAATGTGATGCCGAGGCCGGGGGAGGATTGCCCGGGCTCCACGGACGCGAGCTCCGGCCCAGAGGACGCCAGGAAACCCCTGGCGAACCATCCCGCCGCAGCCAGGATGCCCAGACCCGCGGCCGCCACGGCGATTCCCGCAACAGGCAGACCGCGACGCACCCGCCCTCTTCGAGGCCGGGAGACGGGCTTGCGAGGTGCGGATGGCGGAAGCTCGGACAGCGGAGGGGCGGGCGCTGGCTCGGGAGAGGCCGGGGCCGCCTCCTGGACGGGAGCCTGCTCTTCGGGATCCGGCGGAGGCGGCGGGGCCACCGATCCCTCGGGAATGATCAGGCGGATGCTGGGGACGCCCTCCTTCGATCCGGGCGCCACGAACGTGATGACGTCGCCGTCCAAGAGAGCCGTGGTCTCCACTGGCTCGCCGTTCACCCAGGTCCCGTCCCGGCTCCCGTTGTCGACCATGGAGATGCCGTAGACATCCCAGGTCACCTTGACGTGGGCCAGCTCGATGTCCGGGTGGTCGACGCGGAAGTGGGCGAGGCGACCAGACCCGATGATCAGGCTCCCCCCATCGCTCAGCTCCATGGTGGCGCCATCGAGGGGGCCACCGTGGACGATCACCGTCGGGACAGTCGGAGCGTCAGTCATCACAGGCCTCCGAACCGGCGCGCTTCACGCGACGTCTCAGGGCATTATAGCCGCCGGCGGTGGACTGCGAGGCCGTGCGGCGCGGTCGGCTCAGGCGACGGACGACGAGGGCACCTCTTCGGGCCGGGGCTCGAGAACGTCTTCTCCCTGCAGCTTCGCGATGACCACCGTTCCAACCGAGTCGCTCAGCACGTTGGTGGCGGTGCGGAACATGTCGAGGAATCGGTCGACGGCAAGGATGATCCCGACCGCCTCGAGGGGCAGTCCCACGGCGCTCAGGATGATGGACATCATGACCAGGCCCGCCATCGGGACGCTGGCCGCGCCGATCGAGGCCAGCAGAGCCGTCAGCACGATGACCAGCTGCGAGGCGAAGCTCAGATCGAAGCTGTAGACCTGGGCGATGAAGACGACGGCCACGCACTCATACAGCGCCGTTCCGTCCATGTTCACGGTGGCGCCGATCGGCAGCACGAAGCTGGAGATCTTCTTCGAGACGCCGGAGTTCTCGTTCACCGCCTTCATGGTGAGAGGCAGGCTCACGATCGATGAGCAGGTGGAGAAAGCTGTGATGAGCGCCGGAGGCATCCCCGCGTAGTGCCGGAACGGGTTCTTGCGGGTGATCAGGTACAGGATGAGCGGAAGGGTGACGAAGGCATGGATTCCCAGGCCGATGAGGACGACGACGAAGTAGAAGCCCAGGGACTTGAACGCCGAGAACCCCGTGGTGGCGACGATCTGCGCGTTGATCCCGAAGATGCCGATCGGGGCGGTCCAGACGATCATCCGGGTCATGCGCAGCATGGCCTCGAAGAAGCCGGCGAAGAGATCCCCGATCTGGGTGTTGTACGGCTCGCGTGTGCGGGTGATGAAGTAGCCGAGGAGGATGCTGAAGAAGATGACGGGAAGGACTCGCCCATCCGCCATTGCCGCAAAGGGATTCTCCGGGATGATGTCGATCAGGATCTGACCGATGCCCCGGTCCATGGCCGGGATGGAGTCCGGTGTCTGCTGGAGGCGGATGGTCGAGCCGACGCCGGGCTTCAGGAGATTGACGAGGACCTGGCCGGTCAGGATCGCGGCCAGGCTCGACAGGATGTAGTACCCGAACGTCTGCAGCCCGAGGATCCCGAGATTCTGCCGATTGCCGATGCTGATGACCGCGGAGGTGATCGACGCCACGATCAGCGGCATGATCGCCATCCGGAGGAGCCGGAGGAACACGGTTCCCAGGGTGTCGGCGAGGGGGACGATCGCCTCGCCGAAAATCGCGCCGCAGGCGAGGCCCGCGAAGAGGCCGACGAAGATCCAGAACGTCAGGGATCGCCAGAGATTCTTCACTGCGGGAACGCTACCCCCATCGTCCGCCTGGAGTCAACGGGACCGACGATGCCGGGGGCGAGGGCTCTTTCTCCCTCTCGAGCGGGAGCATGGACCGACTGCACTAGAATGACGGGGACGGCTCACACGACATCCTCGGAGGTGCCATGAGGCACATTGCAGCCTCTCTCGTTGTGCTGTGTCTGGCAGGTGTCAGCCCATTCCAGCGAACAGATCTCCATCGGCGAGACGATCGAGATCGAGTCCGGGATCCTTGACGAAGTGCGCACCGTGCTCGTCTCTCCGCCGGCCGGCTACGATCCCTTGAAGCGGTACCCGGTTCTCTACATGACGGACGGAGACCAGCACCTGACCCACACACGGGGCACCGCGGACTTCCTCACCCGGAACGGTCTCGTGCCTCCGCTCATCATCGTCGGCGTCACCAATACCGATCGATCCCGGGACCTCACGCCGACTCGCGGGGGTCTGGCTGGACTGGACGGAACGCTGCGCGAGCTCCCGACCAGCGGAGGCGGGTCCGACTTCCTGGACTTCTTCGAGAAGGAGCTGTTTCCCTTCATTGACTCGCACTACAGCACCCTCGATCTCCGGCTCCTGGCCGGCCACTCGTTGGGTGGCCTCCTCGCTCTCGAGGCCCTCTTCACACGCCCTGCGATGTTCGCCGGAATCCTGGCCGTCAGCCCGACGCTGATGTGGGACGGCAATCTGCCGCTCCGTCAGGCCCGGGGCTTCTTCGAGGAACACGAGGAGTTGAACGCCTCCCTCTTCGTGGCGATGGGCAACGAAGAGCGAGGCGACCCCCGGCCCACCCGGCTCGATCGCCTCGAGGACACGCTGAAGGGAGGCCAGGTCGAGGGCTTTGAGTGGCGGATCCTGCGGATACCCGAGGAGACCCACTCCTCGGTGGTCCTTCGGGGCTACTACTGGGGCCTGCGCCAGGTCTTCGAGACGTGGCTGCTCCCTGCCGATCCTGCGACCGGCGCCTACACCGGCATGCTGGACGATCTCGTTTCGCACTACGCGATGCTCTCCCAGCGCTACGACATCGATCTCTCTCCCCCGGAGCAGGCCGTCAACCTCATCGGCTATCGCGCCCTCTTTCGAGACGACATCGAGAGGGCCATCGCCACCTTCCGCTACAACGTCGAGCTGTACCCGGACACCGCGAGAATGTCCACGACAGCCTTGGTGAGGCGCTGGAGCGCGCGGGACGGCTCGGTGAGGCCTTCTCGAGCTACTCTCGGGCCGTCGACAGGGCCTCCAGGGCGAAGGATCCCAACCTAGGAATCTTCAGGGCCAACCGAGATCGCGCCAAGGAAGGGCTCTAGCGCGCGTTGACCGCCCGTTCGACCTCGCTCTCGGTGGCCGGCATCGCCTTCTTCATCAGCGGCGCCTCCGCCCTCGTGTATCAGGTCGCGTGGCAACGCATCCTGGCCTTCCACACGGGAGTCGGCATCGCCTCGATCGCGATGATCGTGGCGGCCTTCATGGCCGGCCTGGGAGCAAGGAGCCACATCGGAGGGACGCTGAGCACGCGACTGGGCCCGCGGCGTTCCCTCGGGGCGTTCGCGCTGCTGGAGATCGGAATCGCCCTCTTCGGGGCGCTCTCCTGCGGGCTCTACTACGACCTTCTCTCGCGCCACGGCTCATGGCTCTACGCTTCGCCATTCGCCAGCGGCGCGCTGCACTTCCTGAGCCTTCTGCCCCCGACGCTACTCATGGGAATGTCGCTCCCCTTTCTCGTCCGCTCTCTCGTCGACGACGTGGGCCGGGCGGGACGGACCGTGGGTCTGCTCTACGGGCTGAACACGCTCGGGGCGGCCGCGGGAGCGTTCCTCGCGCCTTGGGTGCTCATGCGGTTCCTGGGAATCCGGGGGCCGTCTTCGTCGCGGCCGGGGGCAACCTGGTGGCAGCGGCAGCGGTCCTTCTGTTGGTGCGGGCACTGAGGCGCGCGGAACCCGGGGCGACCATGGAGCCCTCGAAGTCCCCGCCCGTGCACAGGTCCCGTTTCGGCCTTTGGATCGCCATGTATGCGCTGTCGGGCTTTTGTGCCCTGGCTCTCGAGATCCTGTGGTTTCGAGTGGTCGATGTGGGTGTGAAGGCCACGGCCTTCACCTTTGGGACGGTGCTGGCCATTTTTCTTTTCGGCTCGGCGGCCGGGGCCCTCCTTGGCAGGCGGTGGGCCGACCGTCTGGCGCGGCCACTGCTCGTCTTCACGGCCCTTCAGGCGGCGATCTTGATCTACGCGGGGCTGGGGGCGCTGGCCATCGCGGGGCTGCCCGTGGACACCCCCGTCTACGAGTGGCTCTTCGGCTACTGGCGCGCCGCCCAGGGCTTCCGTCTCGGTACCGACCAGGACTTCGAGTCGCTCGTGCGCCTCTACCTGGTCCCGACCGTACTGATGGGGCTGTCGTTCCCGGTGCTCCAGAGGGCCGTGCACGACGACCCGCGCACCAGCGGACGCAAGGTCGGCGTGCTGCAGGCCGCGAACATCGCCGGCTGCGTCGCTGGAAGCCTCCTGGTCGGCCTGGTCTTGCTCCGCTGGCTCGGCACCATGGGCTCGATGAGGCTCCTGCTCGGGTGCGGGCTCGTGTTCGTGGTCGTGGGCTGGTGGCACCACGGCCCGCGGCCCGTCCTCGTCGCGCAGGGTCTCGCCCTCGCCGGCCTGCTCGCGCTCCTGCCCGGCCAGGACACCTTCTGGGCGCGGATGCACGGGCTCGAGGGCGGGCCCGCCCTCTTCGAGGAAGACGCCTCGAGCGTGGCGGGGGTCACGCCGCAAGGCGGGCGCTTCTGGTTCGTGTTCGTCGACGGCAAGAGCCACAGCGTGCTCCCCTATGGCGATGATGAGCACACCCTGCTGGAGGCCGTCCCCGCGCTCATTCATCCCGCTCCGGTGGAGGCGGCCATCGTGGGCCTCGGCTCGGGCAACACGGCCTGGGCCGCGGGCTGCCGGAGCGAGACGCGCCGCATCCGCGTGTACGAGATCGCGTCGCCCCAGATGCGACTCCTACGCGAGCTGAACCGGCGGGAGAGCTTCCCGCGCCTCAGCCGCTTCCTCGAGGACCCGCGCGTTCAGGTCGAGACCGCGGACGGCAGGCACGCGCTGGCACGGCAGGACACCCGCTACGACCTCATCGAGGCCCATGCTCTCTGGCCCTGGAGCAGCTACAGCGGCAACCTCTACTCGGTGGAGTTCTTCGAGCTGTGCGCTCGGCGGCTGAAGCCGGGGGGTGTCGTCTGCACATGGGCCCCGACCCCACGCCTTGCCGCGACGTTTACCCGGGTCTTCCCACAGGCGGTGGATGTCGGGGGCCTCCTCGTGGGCAGCGTCGATCCGCTGCCTCTGGACATCGCGGCCTGGACCGACCGCGCGCAGGCGCCCGACGTGAGGGAGTACCTGGGGCGACACGCTAGCCGCGGCGTGATCAGAGCGCTCCGCGGGGCGAGACGCGTCGACCCCGGCCGAGAGCTCTCCCTCAACCGCGACCTCTACCCCCGTGATGAGCTGGCCGTGCCCTGAGAAAGGAACGACTGGATGGCGGAGAGGCTGATCAAGCGGGGCGACCGTTGACTCACCGCGTCCCCGGGCCTAGCATGAGGGCGTTTTCCGAGGGGGCTGTCATGTGCCGTTCCTGGACTCGACAGGCAACCGTTCTCGTGCTCCTGGGCGCCATGGGGGCCTGCGCGACGAACCCCGCCACCGGCAAGAAGGAGCTCATGCTGGTGAGCGAGGGCCAGGAGATCGCTCTCGGACAGCAGGAGGACCAGAAGGCCGTCGCCTCCTTCGGCGTCTACGACGACCCGGCGCTTCAGGACTACATCGCGAGGATCGGTCACTCGATCTCTGAGCGCGCCGAGCGGCCCAACCTGCCGTGGACCTTTCGCCTCGTGGACGACGCCGCCGTCAATGCCTTCGCGCTCCCCGGCGGCTTCATCTACATGACCCGGGGGATCCTCGCCCACCTGGAGTCCGAGGCCGAGCTGGCCATGGTCATGGGGCACGAGGTGGGACACGTGACGGCCCGGCACAGCGCCTCCCAGATGAGCAATCAGCAGCTCATGTCCCTGGGCACGGGCATCGGGATGGTCGCGGTGCCCGAGCTGCGGCAGTACGGAGACCTGGCCCAGCTCGGCCTGGGGCTTCTCTTCCTCAAGTTCGGCCGGGACGACGAGACCGAGGCCGACACCCTGGGGCTGCGTTACTCGGCCCGACTCGGATACGACCTGGCGGAGGGAGCGGGTGCCTTCCAGATGCTCGACGACCTCGCGAAGCACTCCCAGGCCGGCAAGGTGCCCGGGTGGCTTTCGACACATCCCGACCCTGGAGATCGGTACCGGAGGCTGCGAGCCACGATTCCCAGCAGGGCCTGGAGGGCGGCAACATCCGGCGCGAGGCCTACCTGAAGCGACTCGACGGGATGACCTTCGGCGAGAACCCGCGGGAGGGCTTCTTCCGAGAAGGCGCCTTCTACCACCCCGACCTGCGCTTCCGCTTCGAGCCCCCCCGGGCCTTCAGGGGGCAAAACACCAAGCAGGCGGTCTGGGCGGTCAGCCCCAACGGCGACGCTGTCCTGCAGCTGACCCTCTCCGAGGGCGACTCCCCGAACCGGGCGGCCCGCGCCTTCTTCGCCAGTCCACAGATCCGTCTTCGAGACACCGACCGCACCACGGTCAACGGCCTTCCGGCGATCGTCGGAGCCTTCGACGCGACGTCCGGACAGACGCCTGTCCGGGGAGTGGCCGCCTTCATCCTCCTGGAGGGTCGGATCTACCAGCTGATCGGATACACGGGCCAGGCGAACTGGCGTCGCTACTCCCGCTCCTTCGTCGACTCGCTCTCGTCCTTCGCTCCTCTGCGTGAGCGTTGGGCCCTCGACGTGCAGCCCCGCCGCGTCGACATCGTGATTCCCAGGCGGGACCTCACACTGGCTCAGTTCATGGAGCAGCACCCCTCCACGGTTCCCGAGTCCACGATCGCCGTACTGAACCAGCTCCATCGAGGCGACACCTTCAAGGCAAGGCGGCAGGCGAAGCGAATCACCGGCGGCGACACTCTCTGAGGATGACCATGAGCACACCCCTTCCCACTCGGAGACTGGGCTCGAGCGGCCCCGAGATCACCACCGTCGGCTTCGGTGCCTGGGCCGCGGGAGGTGGCGGCTGGGCCTTTTCCTGGGGCCCGCAGGACGACGACGCCTCGGTGGCGGCCATCCGCCATGCCGTCGATCGGGGAGTGAACTGGATCGACACCGCGGCCGTCTATGGTTATGGCCACTCGGAGGAGGTCGTGGGGAAGGCCATCGCCGGGATCCCCGCGGCCGAGCGACCGCTGGTCTTTACCAAGTGTGGTCTGCGCTGGAACGACCAGGACCGGATGCAGCGGCCGAAGCGGGAGCTGACCCCGGCGCGGATTCGGGAGGAGTGCGAAGCCTCCCTGCGCCGGCTGGGTGTCGAGCGCATCGATCTCTATCAGTTCCACTGGGCCGACGAGACCGGGACCCCCATCGAGGACTCGTGGGGCGAGATGTGGAAGCTGGTCGACGAGGGCAAGGTCCGCTGGCCCGGCGTCTCGAACTTCGACGTGGCTCTCCTCGAGAGCTGCGAGTCCGTGGGACACGTGGAGTCACTCCAGCCCCCGTTCTCGATGATCCGCCGCGACGTGGCCGGGAGCCAGGTCCCGTGGTGCGCCGACCACGGGACGGGCGTCATCGTCTACAGCCCCATGCAGTCGGGGCTGCTCACCGACTCCTTCGGCCTGGAGCGCGTCAAGGCCTTCGCCCCGGACGACTGGCGGCGGCGCTTCGAGCATTTCAAGTCGCCACGCCTCGAGCAGAACCTCGCGCTCCGCGACGCCCTGCGGCCCATCGCGGCCAGGCACGCCGCGTCCGTCGCCGCGGTGGCGGTGGCCTGGACGCTGGCCTGGCCGGGCGTCACGGGGGCCATCGTGGGCGCCCGCTCTCCCGAGCAGGTGGACGGGTGGCTCGCCGCCGCCGACCTCGCGCTCGACGCGGACGACCTGGGCGCCATCGCATCGGCGATCGGGCAGACCGGGGCCGGCTCGGGACCCGCCTCTCCGCCGGCGGCCTGACCGAGCGAGCCTGAGCAGAGCGACCCAGACGCCCGTGCCAGGATCGCTGTCCGCCTGGACGAGAGAACGAGAGGAGGCCGCGCCCTGTCCCTCTGGCGAACCGACCGGCTCCGCTCGAGAATGGAGCAGATCGTCCGCATCATCGCGACCCTGCTCCTGGCCCTGGGCCTCGTCCTAGCCTACGCCAACCGGGTGTTGTTCGACGCCGATGCGTTCGCCGATCGGGCCGCCGCGAGCCTGGGCGATCCGCGGGTGGCCAGCTTCGTCGGGGAGCGCCTCGCCGACCGGGTGATCGCGCAGAAGCGGGACCTGACCGCCGTTCGCCCGGCGCTCGTCGGCGCGGCGCGTCTCGTCGTCGGGTCCGAGCCCTTCGGGGCCGTCTTCCGCCAGGCTGCTCGGAGCGCACACGCCGTCGCGTTCTCCGAGGGCGCCGAGCGAGTGATCCTCTCGCTCCCCGACTTCGGCGTGCTGCTCCGAGGCACACTCTCCCAGCTTCGCCCGGGCCTGGTGGAACAGGTGGACGTCGACGAGGACGTCGCCCTGACCGACGACATCGAAAAAGTCGTTGGCAGCGGCGTCCTGCGCGTTCTGAACAGCGCGAGTCGCCTGAGAGAATGGGCAACCCGGTGCCTGGGCCTCAGCGCCATCCTCCTCGGCGCGACCGTGAGCGTGTCGCGCCGGCGGCGCAGGGCGCTCCTCCACGCGGGACTCGGCCTGGCCGTGGCCACGGCCGCACTCCTCGTCCTCCCCACGCTCGTGGGTGGCGCCCTCACCGCTCGCCTCGACGACCCTGGCCTCCGCGCCGCGGCCGAAGGCGTGTGGGACGGCTTCACCGGCGGCCTGAGGGGCTGGGCCCTGATGCTGGCGGGGATCGGCATCGTGCTCGCCGCCGCCGCTTCTTCGCTGGCCAGCCACGTCGAGGTGGAGCGCGCCGTCCTCGGTGCCTGGCGCTGGCTGCGGAGTCCTCTGGAGCGCCCGAGGGCCGAGCTTGGGCGGGCCCTCGCGCTACTGGGAGTGGGTCTTTACGTCTTCATGGACCCGGCCAGCGCGCTCGAACTGCTGGCCGCCTTGCTCGGAGCAGTCCTGGCGTTCGAGGGCCTGCGGGGCCTCTTCGCCCTGATCGCCCCGCACATGGAGGACACGAAGGACCGGGCCGAAAAGGCGAAGGGCGGCATTGCGTGGGTTCGCCACGGGGCTGTCGCGGTCCTCGCCGCCGGGCTGATCGCGCTGGCCATTGGCCACCTCCGGAGCCCGGCCTCGTTGCCCGCCGTGCGGCCGATCGTCACCGCCTGCAACGGCGACCCGGCTCTGTGCGACCGGCGACTCGACGAGGTCGTCCTGCCCGGCGCGCACAACGCCATGGCGGCGGCCGACGTCCCGGGCTGGATGTTTCCGAACCACGAGCGCGGCATCCCCACGCAGCTCCGAAACGGCATCCGCGCCTTCCTGATCGACGTCTACGGGGGGACCCCCGTGGAGGGGCGGATCAAGACCGATCTCAGCAGCGAGGCCGCGCGGAAGAAGTTCGACAAGGCCATCGGACGGGAAGACGTCAACGCGGCCATGCGGATCCGCGATCGGCTCGTCGGCGACCCCCAGGGGCCCCGCGCCCTCTACCTGTGCCACGGTTTTTGCGAGATCGGGGCCCAGCCACTGGTGCCGTTCCTCGGCACCATGCGTGATTTCCTCGTGGAGAACCCGGGAGAGGTCCTGCTCATCGTGATCGAAGACTACGTCGCGCCGGAGGAGATCGCACAAGCGTTCGAGGAGAGTGGGCTTGTCCGCTTCGTCTACCGGGGGGAGGTGCAGCCCCCATGGCCCACGCTCCGCCAGATGATTTCCTCCGACCAGCGGGTCGTGGTCTTTGCCGAGAAGAACAGCAGCGGCGTGCCCTGGTACCACCAGGCGTTCGAGGTCCTTCAGGAGACCCCCTCACTTCGAGAAGCTGGAGGAGCTGTCGTGCGACGTGAACCGCGGTGGCACCGACGGCTCGCTCTTCCAGATCAATCACTGGATCGACACGACCCCCACGCCGCGACCCAGCAACGCCGAGATCGTCAACACCCGCCAGTTCCTCCTCGATCGGGCGCGCCAGTGCCAGCGTGAGCGTGGCCTGCTCCCCAACGTCTTTGCGGTGGATTTCGCCGCGACCGGAGACATCGTGGGAGCCGCCGCCGAGCTCAACGGCCTGACGCCCAGGGAAAAGGAGCCTTCATGACCCGTACACCTGCAGCCGTTTCATTTATCTGTCTTCTCCTCGTCGCGGCCTGTAGCGCTCCCCCGGCCCCCGAGGCCGAGTGGATGCCGCTCTTCGACGGCAAGACGCTCCAGGGCTGGACGCCTTCGGAAAACCCCGAGTCCTTCCGCGTCGAGGACGGGGCCATCGCGTGCGACGGCCCCCGCTCCCACCTCTTCTATGTCGGCGAGGTGGAGGGAGCGGACTTCCGCAACTTCGAGCTCTCCGCCGAGGTCCTCACCCGCCCCGGCGCCAACTCGGGGATCTACTTCCACAGCGCGCTCGACGAGGGCGGGTGGCCCAGCCAGGGCTTCGAGGTCCAGGTCAACAACTCCCAGGAGCCCCACGGCGACTATCTCGAGCTGAAGAAGACCTCGAGCCTCTACGGCTACCGAAACGTCTACAAGACGCTGGCGCCCGACGACGAGTGTTTCGAAGTGAGGACCGAGGTGCGCGGCAAGCGCGTGCGCGTGTGGCTGGACGGAACCCTCGTGGTGGACTATCGCGAGCCCGAGACCCTCCCCGAGTCCTGGGCGGAAAGCTACCAGACCCTCGGAAGTGGCACCTTCGCCCTGCAGTGCCACGACCCGGGGAGCAAGGTCTTCTATCGCAACCTGCGGGTGCGAGCCCTTCCCGACGACGCAGGCGACGGCGGCCCCGGGACCGCTGCCGACGAGCGGTTGTCCGCATGCTCGAGCTGGCAAAGGCCAACTTCCCCCTGGTCGACCTTCACGTCCACATCAAGGGAGGCCTCGAGCTGGAGCAGGCGCTGGAGCTGTCCCTCGAGTCGGGCATGGCGTTCGGCCTGGCGGTCAACGGCGGCCAGGGCTTCCCCGTCGAGACCGACGATGGTGCCCTCGAGTTCCTGAAGAAGATGGAGGGTCAGCCGGTGTTCATCGGAATGCAGGCCGAAGGGCGCGAGTGGATGGACATGTTCTCCCCGAAGGTCCGGGCGCAGTTCGACTACGTCTTCACCGACTCCATGACGTTCACCAACCACCGGGGCGAGCGCACACGGCTGTGGATGCCGGACGAGGTGGAGGTGGGAGACGAGCAGGCCTTCATGGACATACTCGTGGAGAAGACCGTCGGAATCCTCGAGAACGAGCCCATCGATATATACGCCAACGCGACCTTCCTGCCCGAGGTGATCGCCGGCGACTACGATCGTCTCTGGACCGAGAAGCGGATGAAGGCGGTGATCGACGCCGCCGGGGCCAACCACATCGCCATCGAGATCGGCGCCCGCTACAAGCTCCCGAGCGAGCGTTTTCTCCGGATGGCGAAGGAGGCCGATGCGAAGTTCACTTTCGGCACCAACAACACCGGCGCCGACGACCTGGGCGACTGGTCCTACCCCCTCGAGATGCAACGCGCCCTGGATCTGGGCTGGCAGGACATGTTCGTGCCCGGGCACGCCCCCTCACGGGCGCAAAGGGACCT
>Ga0310121_10000190_pt1 | contig 66903 bp, 58 predicted proteins | sample CB27_Tmax_986_MG_FD_203504 | JGI IMG/M metagenome (GOLD analysis project Ga0310121, IMG submission 203504) | Marine microbial communities from Western Arctic Ocean, Canada - CB27_Tmax_986 | ecosystem: Environmental > Aquatic > Marine > Oceanic | place: Canada: Western Arctic Ocean | collected... | reverse complement strand
TTTGGAGCTTGACCATTCCAGCTGGGGCTCACCCGAGTGGCCACCTCTGCTTCCCGTTTTCGGAGGATTGCGCTATGCTTTTTCTTCACCTGAAATGCCTCCTTTCGGGCCTCTCTGAAGATTCTTTGTCGAACTCCAGAATACCCGCCAGGTCAGGCATTTCAGGTGTTTACAGGTGATTTAATCCACTTCCATCTACTTATTTTGGGTCTAAGGGGGGAAACAGATGAACCGTCAACGCCGTTCCATAGCAAACTTGGTTCTCCACGGTACCCCTGCCCACTGGGACTCGGCATCTTCGAAACCCGTCCTTCGCTGGACAGGACTAGCGTGCGGAGTCCTAGCGAGTTTTCTAGTCTCTCTTCCCCCTTCCTTCGCCGCTAGCGGCACTTTGGTCGTCGACACCCCTATGTCCCCCCCCACCTGGGCCCTGCTGGAGCGTCAGCTGCTTCGGTCTTCATCGGAGGCCTGCAGCCAGCTCGCCGACTGGGCTCTCGACGAGAGGGGATATTTGCTGCATCGTCCCCGCTGGGGCGTCATTGACGGTCCGGACGATGCCATCGAGACCTTCCACAACTGGCCTCTGCTTCACGCCCTGGGAGGTTCCGATTCGGTTCTGGAGGACTATAGCCGGGCCCAGGAAGGTCACTGGCTCCAGTACGCCGAGCTGCGAACCGAGAAGACCGATCTGGCTCGAGAAGGGGCCTACTTTCAGGAATTCATCACGATGTCTGATTGGGCCCATACCCTGGAGGGCATGCAGTCCTTCATTTCTCAAGGGCTGTCGACCCCGGAAGACTCCCTCTACCGGAAACGCATGAAGCGGTTTGCCGGCTTCTATATGGCGGAGGATCCGGACGTGCCCAACTACGATCCCGTGCACAAGGTGATCCGCAGTGTGTGGACAGGCAGCAAGGGCCCGATGATGCGGAAACCGACGGTCTATGATTGGGTCGGGGATCCTATCAGTGGACGCTTCCACTTCCTACACAGTTCAGCCGGTAGGGGGAGGATGCTCGATTTCGACGAGCACTATCCCAAGATGCTGGCCCACTGCGAAAACTATACGGACAGCGTCGGCGACAGCCACTTGAATCTGTACGCCACCAACCTAGCGGTGAACGCCTACGCTCTCACTGGAGAAAGGAAATATCGAGATTGGCTTCTCGAATATGTGGATGCTTGGAAGGAGCGCATCGCCTCCAATGGAGGGAATATTCCGACCAAAGTGGGTCTGGACGGCAAGCTGGGTGGCGAGTCAGGGCAGTGGTGGAAGGGCCTTTATGGCTGGAACTTTAGCAACTTCGATGCCGAAGTGGGTTTTATCAAACATCGGGGCAATTTCTACCTCGGTCCCTGGGATGGCTTCGGAAATGCCTTCCTGCTGACCGGCGATCCCGCCTACATCGGGGTGCTGCGCCGCCAGTTGGACAACCTGTACTCCCTCAAGAAAGTCGTGGCTGGCAAGACGCAGATCCCCTGGAATTACGGCGACCCACGGGGCTATAAGTACTCGGATCGGGCCGAATGGTACAACTGGACCGACAAGCTGCCGCACCACCTTCTGACCGAGATCTACATGTGGTCGATGGATCGCAAAGACCTGAAGCGGATCCCCAAGACCGGCTGGCTTGGTTTCCTGGAGGGAAATGACTCGGGCTACCCGGAACGGGCGCTGCGCGCCGACCTGGAATCGGTTCGAAAAGCGGCCCGGGAGATTGAAGAGGATCCCACGACACCAGACACGCGCCTGCCGGACTGGTTCATGGCCCTCAACCCAGCTCGAACCGAAACCCTCAACAACCTGATGCTGGGCGGCTACTACTCAACCGGCGTCGTCCGGACCTTGCACAGTCGGTTGCGCTACTTCGATCCCGCCAGACGGCGCTCCGGCCCGCCTGAGGAAGTGGCTGCGTTGGTGGACAGCCTCAGCATCAATTCAGTCAGTGTGACCCTGGTCAACCTCAACCCCGTGTATCCGCGGGAGATCGTCGTCCAGGCCGGCGGATATGCAGAACATCAATTCACCTCTGTCGAGCGAAAAGGTCAACGAAGTCAAATTGACGGATCTTCCGTAACCATACGATTGGAACCAGGTAGTGGAGATCGCCTCACCTTCCAGATGCGCCGATACGCCAACCAGCCTACCCTACTTTCCCCATGGAGCCGCTAGCAGAGTCCAAAATTTCATCGACATAGAGTGGACGCTCGAAGAAAAGAGCTAAAGTCTCTCGCAGATCGACCGAAAAGACTCTACCTGAGGAAGACAATCTCGAATTACGTAGAGACTGCTGTCAGGTAGTCCAGTTGATTTCGAAACCACGGCGAAAGGGCTACCGAAGCTCGAAAGACTCGGGACGCAAAGCTGAGATCTAAGTCGATTTTTCGATAGGGTTGATCAGTTGCCGAAGGTGGATCCGCGAAACCCGGGGAGGTTTTGTGATCAACCGTTCCAGGCCTTGGGAGAAGAAGGCCGTGATTTCCGGTGCTTCTGTCAAGCCCATCTTCTTTTCTCCAACCTACCCGATCATCCGGGTCTGTGCTGAACAGATCATTGGACGCCCCAGGTTCAGCAGGAGCGAAGGTCAGTCATGAACCGGAGAGACTCAGATCCCGTCCCTGTCCCTGGTAAGAGGGGAAAGACGACGAATATCAAGTTCTCCCAGAGCGTGATGCCCGGTCGAGCCAGGGGATACGTCTTTTTCATCATTCTTCTGGGCCTGCCGCTGATTGCCTACTGTGCCCAGGTCGTCACACAGTTGGACACGCACAATTGGCTCTATCTAGCAGGGTTGCACCGCCTTGAGCAGCTGTCTGTCGTCCAGAATCCGCCTCGCGAACGGAAAACGGGGTTCCATTACCATCAGCGCCAGTGATTTCTCCATCTTTGCTGCGCTTCTCTTGTTTGGCTTCGAGGTGACGGTCCTGATTGGCGCAATCGAGGGTTTGGTCAGCAGCGCGAGGCTCAGGATCCGTAGACTCTATAAGTATCTGTCCAATATGTCTCAGGTCGCGTTTCTAGTGGGCGAAGTCTACCAAGAGGGCATGGGTGAGGGATTCTTTCTCGACTCCACTCAAGGGCCTCCGATAATTGGACTGCTCCTGACGCTTTTCTTCTGTACGGTCCTGTTCTTCATGATCAATTCCACCCTGGTGACAGTTGCTCTGTCCCTGGTAACAACCCAGCCATGGTGACCTTTTGGAGGCAGAATCTACTTCGGATTTCTCCTTCCATGTTGACCAACGCATCCGTCGCCGCGGTGATCTTTCTCTCCACGCAATCAATAGGATTCTTCCTGGCCCTGGCAATCGTGCCTCTGATCGTGGGTATCTACTACGCACACCAGATTCAGCTCTCTCGGCAGGGGACGGAGCAGGACACCTTCTCGGGCAGCCATCTGTTGCGGATGACTCAGCTGAGGTTCTTCTAGGATCGGGCGCCTAATCAGGCCAAGAGCTACATTGTGACCGTCATCCTGGGAGCATTCCCTTTGCTTCTCTACAGTGTGGTCCACACGCTGGGACAACCCCAGCTAGACTGGCTCTACCTGGTTGGGTTGACAACCCTCACCACCTGCTTTCCGTTCAGAATAGGGCTGTTTAGCGACCGTCTCTGGATCACTCTGAGCGATGTCTTTGTCGTCTCGGCAATGCTGCATCTGGGGCCGCAAGCAGCGGTGTTGATCGCCGTTGCCGAGGCCTTGCCCTTCAACCTCCGGATGAAGGTCCGGGGCGGTTATCGCCGAATCTTGAACATCGCTCAGATTACGGTCGTGGCCTTTCTTACGGGACATCTCTTGTCGCTGCTGCTGGCGATAATAGGAACCCCTGATGCCAACCAGATCGGAAACGCTGCCCTCGGGGTAACAGTCACCCTCTTTTGCGGTGCAGTCTATTTCCTGTTGACTTCGGGCCTCAGCGCCGGCGCGGTGACCCTGGCCAGTTTGCATGACTTCGCTCCCACATGGAAACGCAGTCTGGCGTGGGCGCCCGTGAGCCTGATCGGCATTGCACTGGGCACCCTGGCGTTTTTCTATTCCTGATCCTCCGGATCTGGCCGGTGGCTTCGGCCACCGGCTGGACAACTTCCCTTTTCAACGATCGATTGGGCAGGTAGACTCTTCGGGCTAGAGGACGATCAAGTCACGCTTCAATCCTGGTGTCAAGAGAACAGACTTCAGACAAACACCACAGCACCGCGGCCGGCCTCTCCCTCTCCGAGTGGGCACGGGTTGCAGACAATTCAGATCCCGGCGGACTGCCCCATGCCTTGGAGGGGCTAGTAGGCTCACGACATGTCGAGGCCGAAGTCAACAAGGCTTGGAAGCTGATCAGGGATGGCCTCGATCGCAGGATCTTCGTCGACGGAGCGCCTATCGTCCTGGTCCGTTGCCCCGGTCGGGCTCGCATCTTCGGTGGTCATTGCGATCTGCCCTCCATCGGAGGGATGTCGGTCGATGTCGCCACGCATCAAAGCTTTCTGGCCCTGGTCCAGCGGACCACCGACGCTTTGGTCCGAGCCGAGAACTTGAACTTGCTCCACCATCCTTTGTGCTTCGGGATCTCAGATTCCGATGCGCTTCCCTCCAACGCCGAGAATATCCGGGGACGCTCGGACTGGCTCCACTGGACAGAGCGACAAAGCACGAGCCACACCTGGGAGGGCTTGCTTAAGGGGACCCTCGCATTCATGCGGACCGGCTGGCTAGATTCGGATAGACGCCGCCACCGAGCCTTGCAGAACCAGGGTCTGAGAATCCTGATTTCGGAAAGCGATCTCCCTTCGGGCAAGGGGTTGAGTGCTTCCTCTGCACTTCCTGCGGGCCTGGGCCTTGCCCTGAACTCGCTCTGGGAGGTGCAACCGGGGCACTCAAGCCCCTTACTCTCCTCCTCCGAACTCAGACACCTGGACTACGCAGCCTACCTGGTGGGAGATCTCGGAGGCATGTCGGATATCACCGCCATCCTCGAGGGCCGTCGGGGAAGGGCGACCGTTCTCTGGTACTCACCCGACCGCGTCGACCAACGTCCTCTTATCCCAGCCGACCTACGCGTCTTCGCCGTTGATTCGGGTGTGGACCGGATGGATAGCCCAGGATCAGACCCCTGGCTCAGCAGCTTCTCCCGACATACCAAGACGCTTGGCAATGTAACGCCGCCCTTGGCGGTGCTCTGGATGCGCCACCTCTCGCGGACCGTAGAAGAACTCCGTCCCCTGGAGGATATCCTACTGTCGAGTGGAAGCCAGGTTTCGCGCTGTGGACTTCTTCGCGAGTTGACGGTGGCCGGATCCCTTTCAGAGCACTCTTACCGACCCGAGTTCGTCGACCAGCTACTCGAACAGCTTCCCAATAATTGGACACTGGAGCGAATCCAAGAGGTACTTCAAGCTTCCCTGCCCGACCTCCGAGAAGAACTGGTAGAGCTAGCCGCTGACCTGGCGCCCCTCGGACGCCAGCCTGTTTCCACGACCCGCATTCCAATGCGCCAGATGGCCTATTACGGCATCCAGGAAATCAGACGAGGCATCGCCTATATCGGCGCATTGTCTGCTGGCGACATCTCTAAGCTGGTTCGCCTCTGCAACCAGGCCCACGATGGGGATCGAGCCATCTACGATCCCTTCAGAAGAACCTCGGAGGGGCACCCGGCCCTGACCGGATGGGGCCGCAAGCCACCCAAGGAGGCCTTTCAGCGCAGCCTCCCCATAATCGACGCATGGGTGGACCAGTTTCGCGACTTCATGGAACAGGAGTGTGGTCCTGAACAGGCAAGCGCGCGAATCAGCGGAGCCGGGCTCGGAGGTCTGATCTCAATTCACGTCGCGGCGCAACATCACCACAAAGCCATCGACTGGTGGCGAAATCGAGGACATTCGATCATCCCAATCGATCCCAGCGAAGGCGCCAGCCTGATCCACGTCGCCCACTGATCTGAAACTTCATTTGGCTCCGGCGGGTCGACGTGGGTTCGGTCTCCAGGCCGAAGTATTCTTCTTTTCGAGCCTCTAGCTCGATACACGGCGGCCTGGAGACCGCCGCCACGGCCGGGACTCCAAGTTTCTTTCTCGAATGGGGCAGCGTAGCGGGGGTGGGACTGATCTGAACTCTCAATGGCTGGAAGATTTCAGAAGAGCCCTCAGTCAGACTGTAGGATGGGCACTCCTTCCCGTCGCTGTCCAAGACGGGCAAGAGTGCCCGTCCTACGACGGACTCGACGAGCCGGAGGGGTCCGTCGCAGGGACGGTGCCCGCGCCCGGTTGGGCTGCATCCTTCACTGTCGGAAAATTGCCTTCAGCCGACCCGTCCCCGCTGCCGGAACAGCGGCTCCCAAGAATAGGGCCAAGCCCAGTAGGCACCTAATACCTCGGATGCTATCTGGTTTTTCGAGAGCAGTTTTTCACCCCCGAAAGGCCTCCTTCGGCCTCCTTCAACCAGATACGCTCTGCATAGGATAGAACTCCCTTCACTCCAAGGTTAAACCTCCAGATCGCTCCGGTCTGTCCCTCACAAACCAGGAGGTTGGTCCCCCGAAAAATGACGTTGGTCGGGAAAAGACCGGGAACGCGAAGTCGATCGATCTCATCTCCCTCTGGCGAAACAACGGCGATCTGGCCATGCCCGAAAAGCGTAACATAGAGATCCCCGTTGGCGGCAACACGAATGCCATCAGGACCTACTCGCCCTCCGAAATGCACGAACTCGGTCAAGGCTTCGGCCAGTCTTCCTTCCCGATCCAGGAGCGCGGTCAAAACCTTCCCGGTGGTGGTTTCAACAACATAGATCCGCGAGCCGTCCGGCGAAAAGTCAAGGCCATTCGTAAACTCCAGCCCATCTGCCAGGACCTCGGCCAATCCCTCTTCCGATACCCGGGAAAGCCTGCCCCCAGGGCGGCCGCGCCAGGCCTTCCCTGGGTCGGTGAAATAGATCCTCCCATTGGGCCCGAAAAGGATCTCGTTGGGACCATTCAGGGAAGTCCCATCCTGGTAACGGTCACAAAACACTTCCAGAGATCCTTCCGAGCTCGACTTGAAGAGCTTCTGATGTGCATGGTCCGTGATGTACAGACTCCCATCGGGATGGATGGCAACTCCTTGCGTCTTTCCGCCCGTGGTGACGAAATGCGAAACCTCTCCAACAGGCGAGATCTTGGAGACGAAATCGGCGCGGCAATTGGCGACGAAGAGGTTCCCTTCCCCGTCAAAAGCTGGACCCTCTGGCATGGACAGCCCTCGCGCGTACAGCTCGGCCTTTTCCAGGGACTGCCGCTGGGAAATCGGTCCAAGAACAAGGCTCGGGGCCTGGTGTCGGGGAAGAGGTAGCTGAACCTCTCGTCCACAGCGAGCCGAAAGATACGCAGCCTCCATGATCTCCACACAGCGCAGGCCATCCCAGCCCGTCAGTATCGGCTTCCGGTCCTCCAACACCCAGGCCGCAAAGCTAGTCAGCTCACTCGTGTATGCCTGTCGAAATCCAGCTTCATTATCGAACTCCAGTCTCTCCTCCTGACCCTCCCACCCCTGAATTGAGACGCTCAAGTCAGAGGGGTTGTAGAGCACCCCTCCCCGCTCCAGGACGATGTGCACACCAAAGGCCTCGCGGAAGGTGCGGACACCCGAGAAGGGACAAACCTGCAGCGTCCCCACGACACCCGACTCGAAATGGATCATGAGCGAGATTGAGTCTTCGTAGTCGCTGCGATGATCGGTCTTAACCGGACTCCGGGCGAAGACAGATCCTGCTTCACCGCAGATGTACCGAAGAAAGTCGATATCGTGTACTCCGGACGCATGGAGAAGCCCTCCTCCCTGCTCGCGGTTGAGCCACCAGCCCCACCAATCGCGATGGTAGAAACCGTTGATGTTCACTGCCAGGGCACGCCCCAGTCGCCTACTTCGAACCACCTCCGCCATCTTCTGGTACTGCGGACGAAGGCGCCGCTTATGCCCAACCATCAGCTTGACACCCGCTCTCTCGGCAGCCTCGATCATGTCATGGCACTCCTCGACGTTGAGCGCCATGGGCTTTTCGCAGAAGATGTGCTTCCCTGCCTCAGCTGACTCCAGCGCCAGGGTGTGGTGGAGATGATTGGGGGCCGTCAAGAGCACGGCCTGGGGTTTTGAGTCGGAAAGGCACTCCTGGAGCGTGGAGGCCCCGGGCACGTCCAGACTTCGTGCCAGGGCCTTCAACCTCGAAGTCTCGGGGTCACAGAGACCTACTATCTGAAATTGAGGTAGTGTGGCGATGAGCTCGGCAAGATGGGCCCCGAAGCTCCCACAACCCACTACTGCGATCGTCAGCTTAGCCATTATTCAAAAACGCAGTCGACCGGGTTACCTCACCGATCCGAGATCAAGACCCCCCCGGAGGCCCAGTTCCCACGAGGAATCTCCTCGATAACAACCTTGGTGCCCTCCGGCTTCGTTTCGCAAATCTCCACGATCGCATCGGTAAGGGCCTTTGCGAGGCGACGTTTCTGGTCCTGGGTACGGCCCTCCAGCATCTTCACGTTGATAAATGGCATCGCATCCTCCTTGAGATAATTGCTACAAAGGGTTCTGTCCGAACAGGGTACGCGATTCGAAGGAGCTGGGGAACCTGAGGTTTCAGGTTGCAGGTTATGGTTGCCGTTTGGCGACAGCATGAACCAACATCCGACAGAACCGCGAGCGACTTGACTCGTTAGCACAATATGAGTCCAATTTGCGAGGAGCGAGCGGTCAGCAGCAAAATCTTCAGGGGCTGTTAGTTCCTTGATAATTGGCGAGAATAGGATCCACGTAATTCTGGAGACTTGGCTTGTCGCTGTCGTAGAAGGTCTCAACGGCAAAGACTAGACGAGTAGTTCACTTTCGAAGACCGAAGGAGAGAAATGAGAGCAAACCTGTTTTTGATTTTGATAGCAGTGGCCGGCAATACCGCTCTGGGACAACTGATCCAGTTGGGCCCGGAAAGACAACTCTTCGTGGATGACTCCCTGATCGAGAGCATCAGCGGGGCACGACGGGTGATGAATCCGGCCGTGAAGGTCAAGCACAATCCGGTGATTTCCCCTGAACATCCCTGGGAGGGCAAGGACGTCCGGGTCTCACATGTTTTCCGGGACGAAAAAATCGGTGCCTTCAAGATGATCTATAGCGGCTACACCTTCAGGGCCACACAGGGAGAAAAAGAGATCATCGTGGACGGTGAAGGCCAACCTGTTAGCTGCCTGGCAACCTCCAAGGATGGAATCCACTGGGAGAAACCCGTACTCAATCTCGTCGAGTTCAATGGATCCAAGGCCAACAACCTGATTCCCAAGAAACAGGTCATGCCCTACATGTTCCGGGACTCCAACGAAACCGATCCCAGCAAGCTCTACAAAGGCCTGATTCGCCACGGATCCACCGATACCACCATGCAGTTCGACCTCTACTTCTCACCCGACGGATTGAACTGGACCGCCTATGACGACAATCCGGTCATCGACACCTCTCCCCGGATTGGTCGGTGGGGACCCACGGAGTTCGTGGGATGGGACCCCATCAGAAAGACCTACGCCGCCCACCTGGAGAATTGCCTCCATCAGCGTTGTTCACTGGATCGAAGGTTGATTGGACGGGTGGAAAGCCCCGACATGATCCATTGGGGCGTCCCGGAGACCATCATCGTGCCGGATGAAAAGGACTATCCGGATACCGAGTTCTACAACATGCCGGCGATTACCTACCAGGGTGTCTATGTAGGGCTGCTGTGGAACTTTCGAACCACCGACACCACGATCCTGCCCCAGATCGTCTTCAGTCGCGACGGCATTCACTACAACCGGGAGTTCAGGGAGCCATTTATCCGCCGGGGAGATAACGGAGATTTCGACTCTTCGGTGGTATACCCAGATCAGCCAGTCGTCGTGGACGGCAGGATGTTTAGCTACTATACAGGTGCCAACTGGCGCTCTCCGGAACACCTGCTGGAGCTTGGAGATGAGGCCATTGGCGCCGTCGGACTTGCCATCAGTCGGCAAGACGGCTTCGTTTCGGTGAACGGGGCCAAGGGTGCCATGAAACTCAACCGCTTGGGGACTTCCAAGGCCAGCGCGGGCACCTTCAGCCAGCTGACCACGCGTTCGTTCAGCTTCTCGGGGAGTCGCTTGCATCTGAATGTGAAGTCCGCGCTGCGTCAGTGGGGAGCAGGCCCCTGCGAGGTTCGGATTGAGATTCTGGGACCGGATCACCAGTTCATGAAAGGGTATGGCTTTGAGGAGTCCGATCCGATGACCACGGGAGGGCTCTCGAAGGTGGCTTCATGGAAGGGATCTTCGGATCTGAGCAAGCTGGAGGGGAAACCGGTGAAGCTGCGCTTCTACTTCAAGAATGCCAAGCTTTACTCGTTCGTCTTCAAGTAACGTTTCGAGTGGGTTCGGGGTCAGTGGGCTTGCGACAATCAAGTTGAGACTTTGGTTGTCTCTAACCACAAGAGTCGACAGTACGCCATTATGCGCTCTCATGGCGTAGATTGGGAACGGGCTGTCTTCAGGCAAAGCAGCCCTAAGGGAGCCATCCGTCGGTGAGGTCACCTTAAAAGTTTCCCGAGAAGACTGCCCATCATATACCGGAGAAAACCGCAGCGACCTGGGTGCGCAGTCTACCTGTCTCATAAGCGCCAGGCCACCGGAAGCTGCGAGCATCTGCCCCCAGCTGGTCTGGGAAAACACCTCAGATCTAGCAGACAAGGTATGACTGGAGACCACTTTGGGGCTGGTTTTGCTGGGACCCTTTGCCTTGGCCGGAGGGGCGTCGTTCTTCTGAGAGCTGGCCGATCTCTTCATGGATGATCTCGATCGCCTCCGACTCTCACCCACGTTCTTGGAAACGGCGAGCAACCGATCCAACTTCTCTGGGCTGCCTAGCCCCGTTAGGGCCGAACATCTGAGTTTTCCTGCATTGGCGTCCTGCAGCATAGAGACAATCAGGTCCGGGTTGTGGACGCGCAAGTATCCCCAGCTCACCTGTCCGCCATACCTGGCTTGGACGGTCTCCTGGACGGCGCTCTCTGCTTTCTTGCGAACCCCTTTCTTCTTACTCGCTGGGCTCGCCCCAAGACGCGGTAGTGCGCCCCCGACAGGACGGGCGAGACCGTGCGCTGCGCTGCTCCATAAGGGCTCGGGTGGGGTTGGCCGGGAGCCGACGACGGAGTCCAGCCCGTTGCTGTCGAGCAGACGACCCAAATCAGGATCAAGATGAAGGAAAAACCCGCAGTTCTTTTAGTCTTGACCGAAGATCGGCTCAGAAAACCCAATGTGTGCCAGTATAACTCCTATACACCAGGCTGGAAAGATGGGAAACAGCTGTCTTCACAAAAGCCACGACCGAACAAGCAGTCGACAAGAGCCACAAGAGCTGCCCTGACAACCGGCGATTGGTCGGAGAGACTTGGTTTCCACCTGCCTTCATGACGACCACAGACAAGGATTCACGTCACACCAACAGTTTGCTGATCACCTTTCCAGCAATATCTGTGAGCCGGAATTCCCGTCCTTGAAAACGGAAGGTCAGCCGAGTGTGGTCGAGTCCCAGCAGGTGGAGGATAGTCGCATGGATATCGTGGGTGTGAACCGGATCCTCTATGGCAGAGAAACCTAACTCATCGGTTTTCCCTATGGTCTGGCCACCCCGGACACCTCCGCCGGAAAACCACATGGAGAAGGCATCGATATGGTGGTTCCGGCCGATGGAGTCCCGCTTCTCCCCCATGGGCGTGCGGCCGAACTCGCCTCCCCAGATGATCAGGGTCGAATCCAGAAGTCCGCGCTGTTTGAGATCCCGGATCAGGGCCGCGCAGGGTTGGTCGGTCTCCAGGCAAACCTGGTCTAGCCCTTCCAGAAGGTTCACATCCGCATTCCCATGGTGGTCCCACTGGCTGTGATAGAGCTGCACAAAACGCACGCCACGCTCCACCAGGCGACGTGCTAGAAGGCAGTTGTTGGCAAACGATCGGGCACCTGGCTCGGCGCCGTACATCTCCAGGGTTTGCCGAGATTCCTGGAAGAAGTCGATCAACTCCGGACCGCTGGTCTGCATCCGGTAGGCCATCTCATAGGACGCAATCCGAGTCAAGATCTCAGGATCTCCGGTCTCGGCCAGATGGGCTAGATTGAGTCTTCGGATCGCCTCCACCCTCTGCCCCTGGCTCTGATGGCTCATGCCTCCGGGGCTGGAAAGGTTCAGGATAGGGTCTCCGCCGCTGAAGAAGGGGACGCCCTGATGGCTGCTAGGGAGAAATCCGCTCCCCCAGTTCGTGGCGCCAGCTCGGGGTCCCAGCGGACCGGACTGCAAGACCACGAAGGCCGGCAAGTCTTGAGCCTCGCTCCCCAGACCGTAGCTGATCCATGACCCCATGCTAGGCCTACCGGGTCGGCTAGATCCGGTATTGCTGAAGACCTGTGAGGGGCCGTGATTGAAGTTGTCCGTGGAAACCGTCGAGATAAAGGCCAGATCATCTACGACGGAGGCGATATGCGGTAGGCAGGAAGAGACGGTCTTCCCCGACTGACCATAGCGCCGAAACACCCGCTCGGAGCCCAGAAGCTGTGGCTTCTCCTTGGTAAAAGAGTCCATGAAGGCGAAGCGCTTGTCCTCCAGGAAGGAGTCCGGGATCGGCCTTCCATCCAACTCGCGGAGTCTAGGCTTGTCGTCGAACAGGTCGAGCTGACTGGGACCACCTACCATGTAGAGAAAAATGATATTTCGGACACGGGCCGGAAAGTGGGGCTCCTTGGGCATCGAAGGAGTTGCTGCGGCCGAGTCCTGACCCAGGAGTCTTCCGTCGGTGAGAAGTGAGGCCAGGGCGAGGCGGCCCAGCCCCATGGAACAGCGGCTGAAGAAATGCCGCCGGGTAGTCTCCTGCAGCCAGCTAAGCCTCGTACTCATCCTAGTCTCCTGTCCCGTCCCATCGTCTACTGTGCCAAAACTTCGTGCAACACCCTACTCTCTGGTGATGAACTCATCCAGGTTCAACAGAACGCTGGAGAGCAGGGTCCAGGCAGCCAGTTCCTGAACATCATTCTCTTCCGAATCCGCAGAAACCAGGGTACGGGCCTGAGACGGTTCAGCCCGCAGATCCTCCCGCTGTTGGGCAAGGTATTTCTCCAGCTGGGATCTCTCTTTCCGAGTAGGTTCGCGGGTCAGGCAGAGTCGAAAAGCGTAGTCGATCCTTTCGGAATCCTGCTGAGAAGCCTCGAGCATCAATCGCCGGGCCAGGCCCTGGGCGAATTCAAAAAAGGCCTCGTCGTTGAGCAGAGTCAATGCCTGCAGCGGCGTATTGGAGCGGCTTCGCCGTGTGCAGCTGGTTACCCCATTCGGACTGTCGAACACCATCAACGCGGGATGTGGAGTTGATCGCCAGAAATGCGTATAGAGTCCCCTGCGATAGCGGTCCTTACCGCCACTGGCCTTCCATTCACGCTGACTGTGGCCCAGCTTGCTCACTCCCACAGGCTGAGGCGGAAAGACGCTGGGTCCCCCGATCTCCCGGTTCAGCAGACCGCTGGCAGCCAAGCACACATCTCGCACCACTTCCGACTCTAGTCGGAGTCGATGTTGGCGCGCCAGCAGACGGTTTCCTGGGTCGATCTTCTGGAGTTCCGAACGGTAGCCCGAGGATTGACAATAGGTAGCCGAAGTCACAATCAGCCGGTGTAACGCCTTCAGACTCCAATTGCTCCGGATCAACTCGGAAGCCAGCCAATCCAGAAGCAGGGGATGGGACGGTGGAGATCCCTGAACTCCAAAGTCATTCTCGGTGTCTACCAGTCCAGTGCCAAAATAGCGCTGCCAGATGCGGTTTACCGTGACCCTCGCCGTCAGGGGATTCCCGGGATGAACAAGCCACCTGGCGAGATCCAGGCGGGTCGGCCTCGCGTCGGAAGCAAGCGGAGGCAAGACCGCTGGAACACCAGGTTGTACCGGATCTCCGCGGCGGGTGAACTCGCCTCCCAGATGGATGTAGGCGTCCCTTGGAGTAGGCAGCTCCTCCATCACCAGGGTACTCGACAGTTTCGGCTCGACGGCCTTGAGAGCCTCGACACCTTTCTGCCGAGTCGAATAGCCCAGGTCCATCTCCTTGTAGAGATTGTTGAGGGTCTTGGTCTGGTTTTCATTTCGCTGATCCAGTGGAAGATCCAGGATCCGCTGGATCTCTGGCTTCAGCTTGCCCCGAGCTTCCGTCGTCAATTCCCTTTCCCACTTCGGGAAGCGCGACAGTAGCTCGATTTCGTAGTCTTCCAACTCCTGGGTCAGAAGCTGGAGCTGGACACGGATCACCTCGCGTCTAGCGAACTCTTCCTTCTCTCCAAACTCCAGTAGAGGCCAATGCTTGGGCTTGTCCGTGCTCTCCCACTCCGGGCTCTTCTCGTCCACGTTGTTGAAAAAGGCATAGAATTGGTAGAACTCGCGCTGAGAGATGGGGTCGTACTTGTGGTCATGGCAGCGGGCGCAGCCTAGAGTCAGCCCTAGGAAAGCAGCCCCAGTGGTTTCCACCCGATCCACCACAGCCTCGACCCTATATTGCTCTACATCCACACCTCCCTCGAGATTCAAGACCGTATTCCGGTGGAACCCGGTAGCAACCCTTTGCTCCCTACTGGGATCAGGAAGCAGATCTCCGGCTAGCTGCTCGGTGACAAACTGGTCGAACGGAAGATCCCGATTGAGCGCCTTGATGACCCAGTCACGGTACATCCAGATCTGCCGAGGTCCGTCTGCAAACCCGTCGGAGTCCGCGTAGCGGGCTACATCCAGCCAACGACGCCCCCATCGCTCACCATAGTGCTCGGAAGAAAGCAAACGGTCAACCAGGCATCGGTAGGCGGCGGGACTGGCATCGGAGAGAAACGCGTCTATTTCCGAAGGAGCCGGAGTCAAGCCTACCAGGTCAAGACTGAGGCGACGCAGCAGTGTCGCCGGTCGCGCTTCAGGGGACGGTTGCAATCCTTGCTCCTCCAGTTTTGCCAGAATGAAGCGGTCAATCGGATTTCGCACCCACTCGGGCCGCAGAACGGAGGGCTCCGGGGGACGTCGTACTGGCTGGAAGGACCAGTGTCCAGCCGTACCAGGACCGGGATTTTCCCAGGGTAATCCGAGTTCTACCCAGCGCCGCAGCACATCGATCTCGGAATCGGGCAATTTGCCGCCCAAAGGCATCTTCAGAGCGCCCTGGTATGACAGCGCCTGAATCAATCGACTCTTATCGGGCTCCCCGGGGACAATCGCTGGACCGCGGCTCCCTCCACCGAGCGCGTCCTTCCGATTCTCGAGAGAGAGTCCACCACTGCGAACCTTACGACTATGGCACCCAAGGCAGCGAGTCTGGAGTATGGGTAAGATCTGATCCTGAAATGTGGAGGTTGACTCCTGATCCAGGTCGGGAGAAGGATCGTTCTGAGGCTGACCCAGCAGAAGAACAGGACCCAGAATAAGAACGAGGGTCAGACACCGCATCCCCAGCTCAGTCTTCTGCTGGACCAACCGATTCCCTTCAGGCCGCATTGTTACCCAATTATAGATCCTCTCACCCAAGTACGCCATTTGCTGAATCGAGCAATCCTGAGAGGAATATTGCCATTGCCCTTGCATTTACCCTCACCTGATCAAAAGCCTCGGTGGGTCACTTTGACGAAACAGCCCGGCGACTCTTGCACCCTGAACCGTTTATCGAGACTTCTAACCAGCGAAGAACTCGAGCTGATTGGTACGAGAGGGCAAGGGCAAGAAGGGGCGTCCGCTATTTGTCACATTATCTTAACAGGGTATAGACTTCCACGATCATGGAGGCAACTCTGAGACTACGCTCAAGCAATACTGAAGCGTCATCAGTGAGGTTGGTAATCCTCACTCTGATCTCACTTTCTGCTGCGACAGGCTGTAGTTCGCAGGATGCGCCCCCCCCCGATGCTCAGGTGGAGAATATGAATTATCCAAGCGCTGTTCGAGGCGACCAGCTAGACGACTACCACGGCGTCGGAGTGGCCGACCCCTACCGTTGGATGGAAGCAGTGGACTCCGAAGAAATCAGGAGGTGGGTCGAACAGCAGAATGCCCTAGCTCAACCCTATCTAGAATCGGTTGCACGGCATGAGTCTATCAAGAATCGGCTCACAGAGCTCTGGAACTACGAACGATTCTCCGTCCCCGTGAAAGAGGGAGAACGTTATTTTTTTGAGCGGAACGATGGTCTCCAAGATCAGAGCGTGCTCTATGTCAGCGAGGGCCCTGAGCAGACATCCCGAGTCCTTGTCGACCCCAATAGCTTCAGCTGGGACGCCACCATCTCTCTCTCCCAGTTCATTCCAAGCCCCGATGCTTCAAAGCTTGCCTACAGCGTTTCCGATGGAGGAACCGATTGGGACATCTGGCGGGTTCGCGATGTGAACACAGGTGAGGACCTGAAGGATGAGCTCAGGAATACCAAGTTCACGAGTGTTTCCTGGAACCGCGACAACCAGGGCTTCTACTACAGCCGCTACCCCCAAGGCCCGGATGGCAAGGGCGACGATTCGAAACAGGTCAGTATTCACTTTCACCGGCTGGGTAATCCACAAGAAGAGGACCTTCAGGTATTCTCGATCACAGATCACCCCACTCGAAACCCGTATCCAGAACTGACCCAGGACGGCCGCTACCTGATCATCAGAGTCTCCGACGGTTTTAACACGAATGGCATCTATTACCTGGACCTGCAGCTGGGCAGTACGAAGGTCATCCATCTCTTCGACGCCTGGGATGCCCTGTATACCTTTCTGGGCAACCACGGCCCTCTGTTCTTCTTTCAGACGACGCGTGATGCACCCAACGGCCGCGTCATTGCCGTGGACACCGATGCCCGGTCTGGTGACGGCCTCAAGGAGATCGTCCCCGAAGGGGAACAAGTACTGGAGGTGGCAACACTGGTTGGCGGCCGAATCATCGCGCAGTACCTGGAACATGCGCAGAGCGTCGTTAAGGTATTCGGCATCGGCGGCACTTTCGAGGCCTCCGTCGCCTTACCAGGAGTGGGGACGGCCGAGGGCTTTGCCGGCCACCTGGACGATGCTGAGACCTTCTACTCTTACACCGATTTCACGACTCCGGTGGCGGTCTACCGCTACGACCTGGAGACCGGAACCAGCTCCCTCTTCAAGAAAGCCACCGTCCCGTTGGACACGAGCATTTTCGTGACGAAACAGGTGTTTTTCGAAAGTCAGGACGGGACCCGCATACCGATGTTCCTGGTACACCACGAGGACGCCGCCCTGGACGGTCAGAATCCTACCTTGCTCTACGGTTACGGAGGATTCAGCGTAGCGCTGACACCACAGTATCGCACCGACTGGATGGTATGGCTGGAGCTGGGGGGAGTGCTGGCAATGCCCAATCTGCGAGGAGGATCGGAGTACGGTGAGGCTTGGCACCTCGCAGGAACCAAACTCCAGAAACAGAACGTGTTCGACGATTTTATTGCGGCCGCGGAGTGGCTGATCCAGCGCGGCTATACATCGCCCAAGAAACTCGCAATACAAGGGCGCAGCAATGGCGGCCTCTTGGTCGGCGCTGCCATGACACAGCGGCCCGAACTATTCGGAGCAACCTTACCGGCGGTCGGAGTCTTGGATATGCTGCGCTACCACACCGCCAGCGCCAACGCCAGGCAGTGGTCCAGCGACTATGGCCTGAGCGAGCAGGCAGAGGAATTCAAGGCCCTCTACGCCTACTCTCCCTATCACAATGTGTCTCAGGGGACCTGCTATCCACCCACCCTGATCACGACTGGAGATCACGATGATCGGGTTGTGCCCTGGCATAGCTACAAGTTCGGGGCCGCGCTACAGGCGGCTCAAGGGTGTGCGAATCCGATCATCGTCCGGATTGAGACCCGCGCCGGACACGGTGCGGGAAAGCCAACCTGGATGCGGATCGAGGATGTCGCAAACCATTGGGCCTTCCTGATTCGAGTACTCGGCCTGGATTGATTCAGCCCGGTCCCGTCCCCTAGTAGCGCTGGGCCCATTCGAGAAAGAAACTTGGGTTGGGAATAGGGGAGATTCTGCTGTTGTCCAGCTCTCTCCTCGGAACTCGGCCTCATGGTGCTTACGGCTCAAGTCGTTCGCGGCTCTGACGGACCGGGTTTCGTCATACTGACACTCTCGGGAAAAATTAATCCTATTCTTGACAATACCGATCAAAAAGGTAGAGAATAGCGAAGTCGGATCGCTTCGGCGATTCTCCGTAGTTGGAAAGAAGAGAAATGGGCGCACTCACAAGTTATTCCGAAGAACCCTTTATCGGGTCTGGAGCTCCCGATTGGGAGACCAGCCGGCCCGAGGAGATTCTAGATTGGGCGCTGAACCAGTGGCATCCGAGTGTTGCAGTCTGCACCAGCTTTCAGGCCGCTGGCATGGTCATCCTGGACATGTGCTGCCGGATCCGTTCGGATGTCCGTGTCATCACGATCGACAGCGGCAGACTGCCCGCTGAAACCTACGAGATGATGGATCGAGTGCGCCAGCGGTACCAGGTCCAGATTGAAGTTCTCTTCCCCCAGGCCGAGCAGGTCGAGACCCTGGTAGGACAGCATGGAGTCAACCTGTTCTACGAATCCGTCGAGAAACGGCAGCAGTGTTGCCAGGTCCGCAAGGTTCAACCGCTGGAACGCGCATTGAAGGGACTGGATGCCTGGATCGTGGGTCTGAGGCGTGAACAGACCACGAACCGAACCCACATCCGAAAAGTGGAAACTGATCAAGAGCATGGCTCCATCATGAAGCTCAGTCCTCTGGCGGACTGGACAGAAGATCAGGTCTGGCACTATATTCGGGCCAACCAGGTTCCCTCTCATCCCCTCTATCAGCAAGGCTATGCCAGCATCGGCTGTGCCCCTTGTACCCGAGCCATCCAGGCTGGCGAGGAGGAGCGGGCTGGGCGCTGGTGGTGGGAACAGAACGGCAACCGGGAATGCGGGCTCCACTGCGCAGTCCGGAGCGGCTCTTCTCCCGAGATACCGGCGATTCGTTCTGCGGTAAGTTAAACCTTCCCACAGGCCTTTCCCAACCCCAGACAATCTCGGCTCATTTCTGCTTTCCATTGATTATTAATGTGCTTCTATCCAGAGGCTGAAAAAGACAAAAATGAATACTTTAGACGAACAGTCTAGTCCGGTTTCGGATTCGAAGATCGCTCATGCAGAAGTAACGCCCTCACTGATCACTCCCCTGGGAGGACGACTGGTCGACCTCCGTGTTGAGCCAGAAATGGCTGAGGATTTGAAGGCCGAGGCCGCGGAGCTACCATCGGTTCAGATCTCTGAACGTGCCATCTTCGATCTTGAGGTCCTAGCTACTGGAGGGTTCTCGCCCTTGGACCGCTTCATGGGAGAGGCCGATCATGAGCGGGTGGTCGAGGAGATGCGCCTGGCTGATGGGACACTCTTCCCTATTCCTCTCACGCTGCCCGTCGCGCCTGAGGAAAGCATCCGCCTGGACGAGGAGATCGCTCTTCGAGATTCCAGAAATGACCTGATAGCAATCATGAGACTCGAAGAGATCTACGAGTGGGATCTGGCGAGGGTGGCTGAGCGGGTTTTTGGCACCCAGGATGCGCGGCATCCGCTGGTGGCTGAGATGCACGGCTGGGGAAGGCTCAACCTTTCGGGCCGACTGAGAGTGCTAAAGCTGCCCCAGCGTCACGACTTCTGGCAGCTCCGAATGACTCCGTCGCAGACTCGGGCGAGGCTTGAGGAACTGGACCACACCAACGTAGTGGCCTTTCAGACCAGAAATCCGTTGCACCGGGTCCACGAGGAACTGACAAAACGGGCGATAGCTCAAGTAGGCGGAGCTCTGCTGCTCCATCCCGCTGTCGGCCTGACTAAGCCCGGCGACGTCGATCACTTCACACGCGTTCGCACCTACAAGGCGTTGGTACGCCGATACTATCAGCCAGACCAGATCCTGCTCAGCCTTCTGCCGCTGGCCATGAGAATGGCAGGACCCAGAGAAGCCTTGTGGCACGCCATCATCCGCCGCAACTATGGAGCCAATCATCTAATCGTGGGCCGAGACCATGCCAGTCCGGGTCCAGGGAGGGGAGGCAAACCCTTCTACGGACCCTACGATGCGCAAGAACTAGTCTCCGAGCATGGGGCCGAATTAGGCATGGGCATGATCCCTTTTACGGAACTGGTCTACTTGCCCGATGAGAAACGGTACGAGGAAGTCACCCGGGTACCCGCCGAGACCCGCACCGCCTCCATCTCGGGCACCCAGGTCAGAGACGAATACCTGAGAGTCGGTCGGACTCTGCCCGATTGGTTCACCCGTCCCGAGGTAGCCGAAATTCTGAAGGAGGCCTACCCTCCCCGCCACCGACAGGGCGCGTGCATCTGGTTCACCGGACTGAGTGGGTCGGGAAAATCCACGATGGCCGAGGCCTTGACCGTGCTACTACAGGAGCATGGCAGACAGGTCAGCGTACTGGACGGCGATGTGGTGCGTACCCATCTGTCCAAAGGGCTGGGATTCGGCAAGGAGGACCGGGACACCAACATCCGGCGGATCGGCTTCGTTGCTTCGGAGCTTGTCAGCCATGGAGGTCTGGTCATCTGCGCCGCGGTCAGCCCCTATAGTTACACGCGGAACGAGGTGCGATCACTGGTAGGTCAGGAGCACTTCATTGAGGTTTTCGTCGACACGCCCCTGGAGGTCTGCGAACAACGGGATACCAAGGGCATGTACGCGCGAGCGCGTCGCGGAGAGATCAAGGGATTCACGGGGATCGACGATCCCTACGAACCTCCCCAGGATCCGGAGATCGTCGTAAACACGATCGATTACTCACCCGAGGAGAACGCCCGCGAGATTTTGGACTCTCTGATAGAGAGCGGGTTCGTTCTGAGATCGGAGGATCAGAGCGAAACACCCGTAAGCTAGGACGCTGTCCGGATCAGCCCAACTTCGATTCGGGCTAATTCCCATTTGAACTGAACCGATCTGTCCTATAGCCTGACCATCGACACTGAGGTAGGCAGTTTCCCGCCTCATCGTTTTCAGCTATGCATATACTCGTCGCCGATCCTCTTTCTGAGCTAGGCATTCAGTACCTACGAGAGCAGCCCGGCTTCGAGGTCGCCTATCGGCCAGAATCGTCTACGCCCGAAGTCTTGGCTGAAATCCGCAGTACCGATGGACTGATCGTCCGCAGCAAGACCAAGGTGACACGAGCAGTTCTGGATGCAGCCCCAAAGCTTCGCGTCATCGGTCGTGCCGGGGCAGGGGTCGACAACATCGACCTGGAGACCGCTACCCAGAGGGGAGTGTTGGTAATGAACACCCCCGGGGTCAACAGTGTCAGCGCTGCAGAACACGCTTTCACCTTATTGCTAGCGTTGGCTCGGAGGATTCCTCTGGCAGATTCGGCCTTGCGTCAGGGGCGCTGGAGCAAGACAGGCCTGATAGGACAAGAGCTTAGTGGAAAACGACTGGGTATCGTGGGTCTGGGCCAGATAGGCTCTCTCGTAGCCCAACGCGCCCTCGGATTCCAGATGAAGGTTCTGGCTTTCGACCCCTTCGTCGGCGAAAAATATGCTGCGGATCTTGGGGTCGATCTGCTCTCGTTGGACGATCTTCTGCGGCAGTCGGACTTCGTGAGCCTGCACCTGCCTCTCAATGAGAAGTCGAGAGGTCTGATCTGCCGACAGACGCTGAAGTTGATGAAGGAGGGGGCCTTCCTTGTCAACGCTGCTCGTGGTGAATTGGTGGTGGAGGAAGACCTCGCCGATGCACTCGAGACGGGACACCTTGGAGGTGCGGGCCTCGATGTCTTCGAGGCAGAGCCTGAGGTGAATCCCCGCCTGCTCGCCTCAGATCGCACCGTGCTCACACCCCACATCGCTGGATCGACCGTCGAGGCCCAGGCAAAGATAGGATTGGACATCGCCGTCCAGGTTAGCGACTATCTTCAACACGAAGTGATCTCCCACGCCATCAATTTTCCGTCGATTTCGAATCAAGAACTCGCCCTGATTCTTCCCTACGCCAAGCTCGGAGAAAAGCTGGGCTCCTTCATCAGTCAAATCTCCCGGCTCCGCGTCTCCGAAATTGGTATTCGATACTATGGCGATTGGACTAATCTGAACTACAAGCCGGTTACCAACTATATCCTCAAAGCCCTATTGCAACCCATCCTGTCGGAGGAGGTTAACGAAGTAAACGCCCATGCACGGGCCAAGGAACGGGGCATATCGGTGGAGGAAAGCCTCAGCGATAGAAAGCGTGCCTACTCGAATCTCATCGGTATCCAGTTGCGATCATCGGACCAAATGGAGTGGGTCGAAGGTGCGCTGCTGCATCAGGGGAGTCCACGGCTGGTCTCGGTGGACGGGATCCCCGTGGAGACACATCTGGGGGAACACCTCCTCTTTATTCGCAATCGAGACAAACCAGGGGTCATAGGATTGCTGGGAACCATCCTGGGACGAGAGAAAATCAACATCGCCTCCTTTGTCCTGGGTCGGGGAGAAGAGCATCCTTATGCGGTTGGAGTCCTGAACACCGACAGCCAGATCCCAGAGAAGGTAGGCCATGAGATCCGTGCGATAGCGGCGCTGCAGTTTGCCCAGGTGGTTCGGCTTTAAAGATCAGTGAGCAGTAAACAGTGAGCAGTGCCGGAAACAGCTGCACTTCAACACAGTGGGCGTGAGCAATTAATCTGCCAGTAGTAGGGAGCCAAGTTGAAGGGAGAGCGCCGGGTAACAGGTCAGTTTTTCGGTTCAACTGGTCCGAAACTGCTCACTGCTCACTGCCGACCGGCAGCTTCGAACGCGCTGATCCTATCCTCATACTGCAGGGTCAGGCCGATGTCATCCAACCCTTCCAAGAGGGACTCTCTTCGGAAGGGATCTATCTCGAATTCCAGGATCAGATCGAAATCATCCGAGATCGTGCAGGCTTCCAGGTTAACCGATAGCGTGTATCTGGGATTATCCCCAGTGCGCCGGAACAGCTCCTGGACCTGCTCCTCCGGCAACACGATCGGCAGCATGCCGTTCTTGAAGCAGTTGTTGTAGAAGATGTCGGCAAAGGAAGGAGCGACGACGGAGCGGAATCCAAAGTCCAACAGGGCCCAGGGAGCGTGCTCTCGAGAGGAGCCACACCCGAAATTAGCACGCGCGAGCAGGATACTGGCCCCTTCGAACCGAGGCTGGTTCAACTCAAAATCCGGATTGGGGCTCCCATCTTCTCGACGTCTCCAATCGTAGAAAAGGAACTGACCAAACCCGCTTCGCTCAATTCGCTTTAGGAATTGCTTGGGAATAATCTGGTCGGTATCGACGTTGATCCGGTCCAGCGTGGCTACCAGTCCCTGATGCTTCCGGAAGGGTTCCATCCCATCTCCACTCCTTAGATAGGGTTCAATCCCACTCCCGAACGTCTACAAAACGTCCGGCAATGGCGGCTGCGGCTGCCATGCTGGGACTTACCAGATGGGTCCGACCACCACGGCCCTGTCGTCCCTCAAAGTTACGATTCGAGGTGGAAGCGCAGCGCTCCCCTGGTTTGAGGATATCTGGATTCATTCCCAGACACATGCTGCAGCCTGATTCTCTCCAATCGAAGCCTGCCTCCACAAATATTTGATCGAGCCCTTCTTCTTCTGCCTGTTTTTTGATCTTCTGGGAACCTGGGACGACCATCGCATGAACGGTCGATGCGACTTTCCTTCCCTTGACCATCGAAGCGGCACTGCGAAGGTCTTCAATACGCGAATTGGTACAAGAGCCGATGAAAATCCGATCAACCAGGATCTCCTGAACCGGTGTCCCAGGCTTCAACTCCATGTATTCGAGGGCTCTACGGGTCGCTTCCCGATGATGCTCGGAATCAAACGAATCCGGCTCAGGAATGCTCCCAGTCACGTCGACCACCATGCCCGGATTGGTTCCCCAACTAACCTGGGGAGCCAGATCGCTGACATCGATTTCGGTCTCCCGATCGAAAATGGCGCCGGCATCGCTAGGCAGCGTCTGCCAAAAATCTACCGACTCACGGAAGGCGGATCCGCTGGGAGCAAAAGGACGCGATTCGACATAGGCATAGGTGGTCTCGTCTGGAGCGATCATCCCTGCCCGTGCCCCCGCTTCAATCGACATGTTACAGACGGTCATCCGCTCGTCCATGGTTAAATGCTCAATTACCTCACCTGCATATTCCACGACGTGGCCGCTGGCACCATCCGTTCCGATCGTTCGTATGATGTACAGCACGATGTCCTTGGCAGTCACACCTCGAGGGATCTCTCCGCGCACGGAAATGCGGAAGGTCTTGGGACGCGCTTGAAGCAAGCACTGGGTGGCCAGAACATGTTCAACCTCGCTGGTCCCGATGCCGAAAGCGAGGGCCCCAAAGGCCCCGTGGGTAGAGGTATGGCTGTCACCACAGACGATCGTCATGCCGGGCTGAGTGATTCCCAACTCAGGCGCGATGATGTGGATGATCCCTTGTAGGGGGCTGTCCAACCCATAGAGGGTGATGCCAAACTCCCGGCAGTTCTGCTCCAGCGCATCCAATTGCCGCTTGGCGATCGGATCCTGAATGGGCAGAGAGCGGTCAGAAGTGGGTACGTTGTGGTCGGCTGTGGCGTGGGTAAAATCCGGACGCCTCACCTTCCGCCCGGCTAGCCGAAGCCCCTCGAAGGCCTGGGCCGAGGTCACCTCATGCACAAGATGAGCGTCAATATACAGGATCGCCGGCCGGCCCGTTTCCTGGTCAACCACATGCCGATCCCAGATCTTTTCAAACAGTGTTTTTTCCATTTTAGGTAGCACCCAGCAGTGACTCGAGCCTGAAAGCTGTAGGGGAAAGTGAAAGATCCTAGTACGCTGTAACACACATTATGACGGGTTTGAAGATGGGGGTTGTGGACGATCTCTGCGTTGGTCGCCGTCGAAGATGGCCAAGCATCGCCTTCCTACTCCTGCCTTGATCTCGCCTCACAAGCCCCATCGGAAAACCCGTAATAATCTGTGTTACAATGTACTAGGAACCCGTCTCTGCCTGGGCGGGTACCGACTGCAGTTCCTGTTTGGCCATGCGATCGCTCTCGTGCAGGGCCTTGTTAACCGCATTCAAGTAGGCTCGAGCGCTTCCATCGATCACGTCGACGCTGGCAGCTTTTCCAGTATACCCTCTTCCGCCTACGTCCAGCCGTACGAAAACCTCCCCCAGCGCATCCTTCCCTCGGGTCACGGAACTGATGCTGTAGTCCAACAAGCGACCTGAGAGGCCTGTTATGCGGTCGATAGCCTTGTAGCAGGCGTCGACTGGACCGTCGCCGTAGGCAGACTCCACCAGTATATCCTGCCCTCTCTGTAATTTGACGACTGCCGAGGACAATTCCTGATTCCCTCCAGCCGCCTGAACGTACTTCAGCTTGTAGGTATCCGGGATGACCTTGATGCCGTCTTGGACAATTGCGATCAGGTCTTCATCGTAGATCTCTTTCTTCTGATCCGCGAGCTTGGTAAAAAAGAAGTAAGCTCGATCCAACTCCTCCTTGGAAAGCGGATATCCGAGATCCTGGTACTTCCTGCTCAAGGCATGCCGTCCACTGTGTTTTCCCAGGATCAACGAACTGCTGAGCATTCCAACCGACTGTGGCGTCATGATCTCGTAGGTCAGTGCGTTTTTCAGCATACCGTCCTGATGGATCCCCGCCTCGTGCGCAAACGCATTCTTCCCCACGATCGCCTTGTTGGCCTGAACCGTGCTACCCGTCAGATTTGTCAGCAGACGGCTCGACTTGAAGATTTCCTCACTGACGATACCCGTGTGAGCAGAAAGCAGCTCCTTCCGCGTTCGAAGGGTCATCGCCACTTCCTCGAGCGAAGCGTTTCCGGCGCGCTCTCCAATACCATTCACCGTGCACTCGACCTGACGGCAGCCACTTTCGATCCCGGCCAGCGAGTTCGCGACCGCCAACCCAAGATCGTCGTGACAATGGCAACTGAAGACGACGCCTTCGGCACTGGATAGACGCGAAATCAGCTCCCTCACCAGATTCCCATACTCTCGAGGCACGGAGTACCCTACCGTATCAGGTATATTAATGGTTGTCGCACCCTCTTGGATTGCAGCATCGAAAACCTCAACCAGATACTCGAGATCGCTACGGGTCGCGTCTTCGGCCGAGAATTCAACGTCCTCGCAAAGATCACGAGCAATCTTCACCGCCTCGATCGACTGCTGAAGCACTTCCGCTCGAGTCTTGCGCAGCTTGTGCTTCAAGTGAATGTCTGAAGTTGCGATGAAGGTATGAATACGGGGTTTTGGGGCATCCTTAACGGCTTGCCAGGCGCGCTCGATGTCTGCTCGATTGGCACGAGCAAGAACCGCGATGGTGGGCTGACGAATCTCATTGGCAACTGCGCGTACCGCCTCGAAGTCTCCCTGCGAAGCTATCGGAAACCCCGCTTCGACGATGTCCACGTTGAGCCGCTCAAGCTGATGTGCCATCTTCAGCTTTTCTTCAAGATTCATCGAACAGCCTGGAGACTGTTCCCCATCGCGCAGGGTCGTATCGAAAATGTAGACTTTGTCCGACATGTTGTCTCCTCTACGGGTCGAGACAGAATAGCTCCAATCATAAAGAATGGCAAAAGACCCAGTCAACCAACGCCGAGTTGGAGAGGCGCAGATCCGTAACCTGTGAGCTTCGCTCAGCCTGGTGCTAGAATATGGATTCCTAGCCAGACATAAGGAGTGTCATCGTGAATATGCTCAGAATCGGCTTGGCCCAATGCCGCCAAACTAGCGATTTCGAAAAGAACTCGAAGACGATCTTTCGCTTTCTCGCAGACGCGGCGGCGGCAGACGTTCAGATCCTGTGTTTCCCTGAGACGCAGACGGTTGGCTATCGGGTCGACGTCGCTTCACCACCCTCCAAGTATCCAGTGCCCGTCGAAGCCTTGCACGAACTCCACCGACTTGTAGCCGAGCGCTGTGGTGAACTGGGAATGGCCTGTATTCTAGGCACGGAAACGCCTTTGGAGACCGATCCGAAAAACGGGAATCCCTATAATTCTTCCCTGGTCATCAACGAAGAGGGTGTCATCCTGGGAGTCCATCACAAAACCAGGCTGACTCCGCTTGATTTGCTCGCCTACACCCCTGGCACTACCCTCGAGACCTTCGATCTGTTCGGAGTCAGGGTGGGAGTGGTGATCTGTTTCGAGGCCATGCGCTTTGCCGAGACAACCGCAGAGTGTGTTAGACAGGGAGCACAGCTGGTCTTCCATCCCCAAAACAACACGACACGACCCGCAAACTGGAAGATCCCAATCCACCACGCCATGATCGTCACCAGAGCCGCCGAGAACACGATCTGGTTTGCTTCCTGCAACTGCTGCTATCCCAAGCATCAGAACTCTTGCAGCCTGATCGTCGCTCCCGATGGCCAGATCCATGGACAAACCGAGCTCAAACAGGAACAATTACTGGTCTCGGATCTGGATATCACGCAGGCCACTCGAGCTATGTTCCTAGGCGATCTGGAAGCCTGCGCCCCCGTGCTCTTCCGCGACCAGGTCGATCCTGAGGAGTTCCTGGACACCGTCAGGGAGGAAGCTGCCCTGGGAACGACCCACCGATGAGCAAAGCTCAAGTTCTTTAGTATGGGAGGCGAGAATCATGCCGATCGCACTGCAGTTCGAAATGCCAGGGGATCTGTTGAGCGTCCTTGCTGCACTGATGGGCTCGTCCCTGCTGCTGGTATTCGGTCTGGTAATCGTCCTCGGCATCCTCTGGCTCTTCGTGCCTTTTTCCATCTTCGGTATCAAGCCCCGCCTCGATCGGCTAATCGCAGCCGTCTACGAGCTCGCACAGTCTCAGAAGGCCGTGTCGGAGGAGCTACGCAGAATTGAACAACGGCTGGGAGCCGTCGAGGATGCTGGGGCCCCCGAGTCGAAAAACACCTGAGGGGAAACTTCATCGGCAAGAAAAATGCGCACGAACCAACATCTGACAAAGCAGTGACCTGTAGGATGGGCACTCTTGCCCGTCGCTGTCCTCGACGGGCAGGAGTGCCCGTCCTACAAGGGTCGCGGTGCTATCGATGTTCGTTGGTAGAGATAATCGAAGTTTCTTCGTGAATGATTCAGCGCGGCCGTCAACCACACCGAGCTGCGAAGAAATCGAAGAGTCTTCACCAATCGACCCCACGTCGGGTTTACTATTATTCGAGTGGCCTGCTAGGATTCATGGGTTCACGTCGGCCGAGGGGGGGGCTTCGATCAGGGGACAGAGAAAGATTCTATGGCAGTTGACGACCTGATCCGAGAAGAGGACGTTCCCGCCGTTCCGGCAGAAGAGTATGCGAGTCGCTACTCGGACGTCAGGAAACTCACCGAAAGACTCTGCGAACCTCTCTGCCCTGAAGACTGTGTCATCCAGTCGATGCCGGACACGAGTCCCACACGCTGGCATCTGTCCCATGTCACCTGGTTCTTCGAGACCTTTGTCCTCTCGAAGGGCCTCCAGGACTACACTCCCTTCCATGCGGATTTCTCTTATCTCTTCAACTCCTACTACAACAGCATAGGCCAGCCCTTCGCGCGGCCCAATCGGGGGCTCTTATCCCGACCTACTATGGAGGAGATTTTCGAATATCGGCGAGCGGTGGATCAACGAATGCAGGAGTTTCTCCGAGAAAGCGACCTTGACCGAGTGGCTCCCCTGCTCCCCGTCGTTGAGATCGGCCTGCACCACGAACAACAGCATCAAGAGCTGCTTCTGACCGACATCAAACACGTATTCTCGTGCAATCCACTCTATCCCACCTATCGGGAGCGGTCGACACAAGCCTCCCCCGAAATCTCTCCCCTGAGCTGGTCCTCAAACGAAGGAGGCATTGGGTGGATCGGGCATGAGGGGAGTGACTTTGCGTTCGATAATGAGTCTCCCAGGCACAAGGTATGGCTGGATCCATTCCTGCTCGCCAACCGGCTGAGTACCAATGAGGAATACTTGCGGTTCATCGAGGATGACGGCTACGCTCGCCCCGAGCTGTGGCTTTCAGCGGGCTGGAATCAAGTCTGCGAGCAAGGCTGGACATCACCGCTCTACTGGATAAAGCAGGACGATGGATGGTCGAATTTCACACTCTCTGGTCTGCGATCGATGGCTCCCAGTGAGCCCGTCTGTCATATCAGTTTCTTTGAGGCCGATGCCTTCGCACGCTGGTCGAAGGCTCGGCTGCCAACTGAGCACGAATGGGAAAGCGCGGCCCAGAACCTGAAGATCCAGGGGAGATTCGTTGAAGAGTCCGCCTTCCACCCTCTCCCCATTTCCGACGAAGCCAACGATAGACTTTCGCAGATGTTCGGGGATGTCTGGGAGTGGACTGCGAGCGACTATTCGGCTTATCCCGGCTATCAGCCGCTGGAGGGCGCGTTGGGTGAATACAACGGTAAGTTCATGTGCAATCAATACGTGCTTCGCGGTGGGTCCTGTGTCACCCCGAAATCGCATATCCGGCGAACCTATCGTAACTTCTTTCCCACCGAGTCGCGCTGGCAGTTCTCCGGAATCCGTCTGGCTCGGTAGCCGTTTCAGAGATATTCTCTTCAGAAAGGAGAGCACCTATGAGTAGTCTTCGCCGCCCTGCCCTGGGACCCATTGTAGAGCACACGACCTCTTCCTCCTGCCGTCTGTGGATCCGAGGTGCTGCCACGAGCCATCGATTTTCTAGAACGACGGGGGCACCGCTACCCCTTCCACAAAATCGCCTCCCACAGCTTTCCGTTCCCGGACATCAATCAGGCCTTTTCCTTCGCCGATGAGGGAAAGGCGATTCGGGTTTCCCTGCAGATGTAGGGTGCAGCGGTGGATGGTATCTCGACGCTGCCGACACTCGATCTTCAGATTGCGACCTATCGAGTTCCCCGTCTAGAATCCTAAGGGTCTGCGCAAGAATAGTATGGCTGCCACCTGGTGTTGGATCGGTTGGGAACGATTCAAGTCGGAGAGAGGTGAGATTGTGCGTCACTGCGTGGGGAAGAGTTGTCCAGCTCTCTCCTCGGAACTTGGCCTCATGTAGCTAGCGGCTCAAGTCGTTCGCGGCTCTGTTGGACTTGCGTTGGAGCCTGGTGCTTGTGATTTGGGATTTTCGACGTTTCAGCTTAAAGGTGGGCAATGCCGGTTAGTGCTTCCCTGACCGTATTCTACAACTTCGTCGAGAAGATCCTGATTCGGAGACATCTGGTCTGGACCTTTGTAGTGCGGGACCTGCGGGGACGCTATGTAGGTTCGCTGATGGGACTCTTCTGGTCTATTATCCATCCCTTCGTTCTACTCCTCAGCTACAATTTCGTCTTTTCCATCGTGCTGCAGATGAAGCTGCGGTCCGGGCCTACCGATAACTTTTCCCTATTCCTTTTCTGCGGCTTGTTGCCCTGGCTCTACTTCCAGGATACGGTGATGCGCTCCTGCACTTCGGTTGTGGATCAAAGAAACCTGGTACAAAGGACGCTCTTCCCTTCCGAGATCCTTCCAATTACGATGGCATTATCCAATCTGGTAACACATCTTCTAGGCACCGCCATCCTGCTTCTGGTCCTGGTCTACTTGGGACTCCTGGGAAGCGCTTCAATGTTGTTTCCCTTCACTTTGCTCCCGCTCATCCTCTTTGCCCTTGGGATCGGTTGGCTGGCCGCCGCCCTTCAGGTCTTCCTGCGAGACACAGTGCAGATTCTCACAGTACTGCTGACGCTCTGGTTCTGGTTCACCCCGGTGTTTTACCAGATGGATATGGTTCCCGAATCTCTGAGAGTTGTGATGCGACTCAACCCGCTCACCCACGTGGTGGAGATCAACCGCAGCCTGTTTCTCGAAAATCGAGTGCCTGACCTTGAGTCGTGGGTCATTCTTGCCGGGTCCTCAGCCCTGACGATCCTTCTCGGAGGCGTAGTCTTCAGAAAGACCAAGAGAAAGTTTGTAGATGTCCTCTGAGATGCCCTCGACCGAAGCCGTCGTGAAGCTCCATAACCTCTCCAAGAAGTACCCGATCTACGAACGCCCCAGTCACAAAATATGGGAACTCTTGACCTGGGGCAAACGACAGTTCCACAGGGAGTTCTGGGCGCTCCAGGACATCGATCTGGAAGTCTCTTCCGGGACCACGCTGGGCGTGATTGGGCAGAACGGATCGGGCAAGAGTACGCTGCTTCAACTGGTAGCGGGGATCCTCACCCAGACTCGAGGGGATTGCTTCGTCAAAGGGACCGTTTCAGCCCTTCTCGAGTTGGGCTCCGGATTTAATCTCGAGTTCACCGGTCGCGAAAACATTTTCATGGGTGGGGCCATCATGGGATTGAACCAGCGTCAGATGGAAAATAGGCTGGACGAGATCCTGGCATTCTCCGAAATCGGAAATTTTATCGATCAGCCGGTGAGGACCTACTCCACCGGGATGTTCATGAGGCTCGCGTTTTCGGTGGCGATCCATGTCGATCCAGATATCCTGCTTGTGGACGAGGCGCTTGCGGTGGGCGATCTGATCTTTCAACATCGATGCTTCAATCGGGTGCGACGCCTCAAAGCCGAAGGAAAGACCATCGTCTTCGTGAGCCACGACCTGCAGGCCGTCACCCAGTTCTGCGATAGAGCGATCCTGCTTGACGCTGGGCGGAAGCTCGAGGACGGGACCCCGGACGAGGTAGTCCAGCGTTATCAGGCGCTGATTTTCGAGCGCGAACGAAGAGCAGCAGGCAAGGGAGAAGTCCCGAGCGCTGGCGATCAAGATGACAGCGTTCCGGTCGTCGACGTCATCCCTCAGGTCCACAACCGTTACGGGAACAAAGGCGCTGAAATTCTGGGGATCATCCTCTATTCTCTTGGAGGAGAAGTCCTCAACCAAGCCCCAATTGGGGAAGAAGTTCAGTTGGTAATCTCGGCCCGGATTCACAACTCCCTCTCCAATCCAATCATCGGGTTCACAGTACGCGATCGCCTGGGTGTCGAGATCACATCTTCCAATACGGCCTACGAAGGGCTCCACCTTCCACCGGCCGAACCGGGTGACATCGTCACGGTCGGCTTTCGGATCCAACTCCCCCAACTGCATCCTGGCAGCTACTCCATCTCACCCGCCATTGCACAAGGCAATATCTGGGAGCACAGTATCGAGGACTGGATCGACAACGCCTACATCTTCGATCTGACAAGCAGCGGACTCATCTACGGTATGATGCGATGGCAGGTGGTACCCAGCTTCAGGATCATACGGAACCAATAGCTCCAGAATCTCAGGGGACTTCCCCATCCATGGACTTGAGCGCGGTCATTGTGAACTGGAACAGCGGCCGGCACCTGGGTCGACTCCTGCGCTCTTTGGAAGTCCTGAAGGAGGACCTCGCCGAGGTCCTGGTCGTAGACAACGCTTCAACTGACCATAGCCCCGAAGCCGCAGCAGAGTCCTCTGGCGTGCGGCTGCTGAAGATGGAGAATAATCTGGGCTTTGCCGCTGCTGCCAATCGCGGAATCGCTCTGACCAGCACGCGACTCGTCCTCCTCTTGAACCCCGACCTTGAAGTGAATCCAGAGAGCGTGCGGAGCCTCTACCAGGAGATGAATCGCCTACCTACAGCGGCTATTGTCAGCGGCAAATTGACGGACGATAAGGGGATTCCCCAGAGCAACTTCCAGATCCGCCCTCTCCCCACCGTCTGGAACGTGATCCGCGATGTGTTGTTCCTGGAAGAGTTGCTCCGTGGCGCGGCAAAACCATTTCGTCTCGCATGGACAAGCCTCTTCCCCTCTGCCGCTTCGATGGACTCAAACATCCAAGGAGTAGAAGTAGAACAGCCTGCGGCAGCCTTCTGGCTTCTGCGTAAAGACGCCTGGAAAACCGTAGGAGGATTCGACGAGCAGTTCCAGCCTGCCTGGTTCGAGGACGTGGATTTCTGCAAACGAGTTCATGCGGCGCAATGGAGAATCTTCCATTTTCCTGGCCATTCTGTAGGTGTCCACCGTGGGGGCCTGGCGCTGGATCGACTCGGCTACGAACGCTTCGTCGGGATCTACTACAATAACCTACTTCGCTATTTGAAAAAGCACCACCGCGCCGGCTATCTGCTGCTCTGGCCTGCAGTGCGTATGGGAAGCTGGATCCGAAGACAAATCATCTCGAGGTGGCGCTGATGGGGAGAGAAGCAATCCTGCTCAGCATCGTCACCCATAATGGCGAGGTCTTCCTGCAGAGGTGTCTGGAGTCTGTGCGGTCACAAACGGTGCCTCTGAAGATCAAGCTGTTCGACAATGCCTCAACAGATGACTCCCGGGATATTGCCGCCCGATTCGGATGCGAACTGTTTGCTTCCCAGACCAATAGGGGCTTCAGCTACGGTCACAACCGCAACCTCCTGGGGGAGGAATTCGAGTATGCGCTCTTATTGAACGCAGACGTGGTTCTGCGACCTGATTACGTAGAGAGGTCGGTGCAGACCCTGCGTGAGGTCGAGGGAGCGGGGATGTGCGGGGGCAAGCTCTACCGGATGGATACCTCCGGCCAACAGATATTCCGGTCAGGGGCTGCCGTGCTGGACACCACTGGAATCTACTTCACTCCGTCCCAAAGGCACTTCGATCGCGGAAACAACGAGCTGGATCAAGGGCAGTACCAGCGCCGACAGTCGGTCTTCGGGATCAGTGGGGCGGCCCTGATGTGTTCTCGGAGGATGCTCGAAGACGTCAGAATCGGGGACGAGTACCTGGACGAAGAGTTCTTCGCCTACCGAGAGGACGCCGATCTCGCCTGGAGAGCACAGCTCTATGGCTGGAAGGCCATCTACGAACCCACGGCTGAAGCCCTTCATGCCCGACGAGTGCTCCCTTCCCGACGGAAGACTCTTCCTGCAGTCATCAATCGCCATTCACTCAAAAACCGCTATCTGCTGCGCATGAAGAACCTGGATCCTGCCGTCCGGCGCCGCTGCTTTCCACACATGTGGATAAGGGACTTGGGAATCCTACTCTATGTAATCGTCTTGGAACGGACTTCCCTGCCCGCCTACGCGGAAGTCTGGCGGCTGCGAAAGAGATTCCACCAGAAAAGAGAGTGGATCAGAAAGCGACGCCGCGTCAACGGCAATCAGCTCTCGAAGTGGTTTGCTTTCGAACCCGTAGCCTTCGATCTACCCAAAGGTTCTGCGCAAAAATAACTTGGAATTTTGGCATCTTATCTTCACACAATCTTCCCCATCCCGGTTCCTGAGCTACCGAGGTTATCCCCAATCAATCCGGCAATGTCCTGGTGGCCGGGTCATACTCTTTCAAAGTAGCGCTTCCCTATAATGTGTGCTAATTTTTCTCATCTGGATTGATGCCTCCAGAGAGGTACAAGCTGTAGAAACAGTCCAGTTGGGAAGTGAACTAAGGAAAATCTAGCTATGTCCAAGAGGATCTACGTCGGAAACTTGCCCTTCAGTGCGAGCGAAGATGAGGTGCGCGAGCTCTTCGAGCCGTTTGGGACCGTCGAGTCGGTACACCTCGTGACCGATCGCGACTCTGGTCGACCACGAGGCTTCGGCTTCGTTGAGATGGAGGACGGTGGCGAGGAAGCTATCGAATCACTGCACCAGAAAGACATGGGCGGCAGGAGCCTGACCGTAAGTGAGGCGAAGCCTCGACGTGAGGACCGAGGTCCACGACGGGACTGGTAGCGGCAGCCTACCCTAGAACATTCCCAAAGGTTGGGATTTACAGAAGGACCACTGACTGCTGGCTGGGGATCTCAAACCTTCGCCGGCAACGCAGGTTCGAGCACATAAGGTGTTCGTCCTCGCGTACCATGTAGGAGCGGATCCGGCTAAACTTCTGCCGATCCCCTTCATTCGCATGAGAAGGCAGTCGATCCTTTTTCTCACAGATCAGCCACCGTACTGCGAAGTCGGCCCTCTCACGGCAAAAGGGACAGGCGAAGTTCGCCTGTTTGGTTTCGCGTCGCTCTCTGTAGAAATCTTTTTCTCGCATCCTTAAACCCGGACCATCTTACTGGAAAGCCGCTGTCCTCGCAATTGTGAGTGACGTCTCACTCATATCCCAAGGAGCCATCCTTTCGTGTCTCTACCCGTAATCTGCCCTAGCGCAGTCAGATACCAGCGCACCTGGCGCTCATAGCGATCCCGTTTGGACTGGAGATCGGCGTCGGTCTTGAAATCCAGGACGACCCAGCAATTGCTGTCGTCGACAAAGGCAAGGTCAATCGTCCCCTCCAGGATGCGTCCCTCTTCCACCTTGAGCGAAACCGGCAGCTCTCGATAACACCTTGGAGACGAAGCTGCCTGCTGCAGCAGAGGATGTGCCAGGGCGGAACGGACCGCCTGCACCGCCGCCGCCTCCTCCTCTGGTCCGGCTTCGAGAACTCGTGAATGAAGTCTGGCCACATGCCCGATCTGAGCCTCATCTCCTTCCAGGCGAACGTCTCTCAGAATGGTGTGAACCAACGTCCCAAAGCGGGCCCCGGTGGGCCGGGACTCGGGTTTTGGCAAGATGGCCACCTGGATTGGCCTACTCTCTGAAGGCATCCGTAAGGAAGGCGCCTTGGTGACGGTGAAAACCTCGCACAGGGGCTGCATCCCAGCTTCGAGAGTGCGCACGCGCTGCTCACTCCACCGCCGATAGTCCTCCATGCCTTTCTCAGCAGCCTCACCACTCGCATCCTCGGTGAGAATCCTTTCCTGCTGCAGTCCGAAGTTCGGCTGGACACCCAGGTTGAGAATCGCCGGGTCCCACCACACCACCGAGTGGTCGCCGACTTCGGGATGGTGGAGTCCGGGGCGAACCGATGACTCGGAAAGGCCATCGAACCGCATGGGACGATCCAGGACGCTTGCCTCTCCAAAAACGGGACAACCAGGCGCGTCCGAAGATCCACGCCAGTTCTCCTCGGCAGGGTAGATCGCCTTACTGAGGGGCTCCAGCCACCCCGCCCTGGCTCCATCACCGAGCGCCGGAACCACCAGCAAATCTCGAGCTCGAGTAGCAGCTACGTAGGCAACCCGAATCCCCTCTGCACGATCTCGAAGAGACTCCTCTTCCTCATGATCAATCAGCTCCCAGGGAGCGCATCCCATTAGCGTGAAGGCCGCCATCCCCTGTCTGGGATTCACGTACTTGTCTGGACGCGCGGACGACAACTTTGCGGTCAGATCTGCAAGAACGACTACCGGGAACTCCAGACCCTTGGCAGAGTGGACGGTCATCAGGTGCACGCCGTCGACACCCTCCTCCAAAACCGCGGCCTGAGAGGCCCCCGGCTTTGCGGCCTCGGTATCCAAGAACTCCACGAAAGCACGAAAGGAGATGCCTCCACTCGCCTCAAACTTGCGAGCCAGATCGCAGATGCGCTGGACATTGGCCAGAACCTGATGACCGGCAGGCCTGAGGGCAAAGCCCGCGTGAGAGCGAGTGCTGGACAGGAGATCGTTAATGGTTTCGACGATTGGTCTTCGGTTTCGCATCCGATGCATTCGCGCCAGGGTATCCAGGCTCTCTACAACCGGTTTCAGATCGTCCTCCAGCTGCTCAGGGATCGAGCGAAAAGGATACAGAGACCCGAACTCATCACGAAAACGCAGCAACAGAGCATCGCGAATCCAGAAAAGAGATCCTCTGAGCGTGGCATAAACCGAGAGTTCGTCGTCCGGCCACTCGATGGCGGTCAGGGCCGCCCTCAAGGTCTCGACTTCCTCTCGCTGGTGAAACGACCTGGATCCGACCAGAACGTGAGGCACTCCTCGTACCTCGAGAGAACGAGTGTAATCTCGAGTGACGTCGCTTCCCCAGGACACGAAGCGCCGAAAGAGAATGCAGATATGGCGAGGAGTCAGGGGTAGCCGGCCACCCGAATGTTCGGGATCATCAATCGTCCAGCCACTCTCGTTCAACATCCAGTCCACCAGGGCCGCGGTGGCATCGGGTAGACACGACTCAATCGCGGAATTCGCCAGATTCCCGAAACTGCTGTAGGGCCGCGGTGGGGGCAGCACCAGCAAACTGGGCTGCCCCTCTTGCTGCGGTCGCGAGTGTTCGAGCGCAACGTAATCTAGCTGCCCGATCCGACGATCATCCTTCATTTCAGGAGCAAATGAGGCGTTGACAAGCTGCTGAATGGCGGGACTGGAGCGAAAACTTAGCTTCAAGTGGACCAGCCTTACCCCTCCTTCTTGCAGAGCCTCCCGGATCTGCTGATAAAGCTGCACGTCCGCCCTGCGGAAACGGTAGATGGATTGCTTGGGATCTCCTACCAGGAAGAGCTTCCCGGCCTTGGGACGAACCTTCAACCAATCGGTCGCCTCAGGATCATCGGCCGAGAGAAGAAGCATAATCTCTGCCTGAAGCGGATCCGTATCCTGGAACTCATCCACGAAGATATGGGTAAACCTCTGCTGAAAATAGGAGCGGATTGTGGGGTTGTCCCTAATCAGGTTGCGGGTATAGATCAGCAGGTCGACGAAATCGAGTTTTCCCGACTTTCGCTTCAGCTCCTCATAACGTTGAACGACCTCCTGGAATTCGTCTTGCAGCAGGGCGGCGAGGTCGGCATCGGCCTGCCGTTTGAATTCCTCCAATGCGGAAGTCAGGCTATCTCGCGCCCGCAGAACCACCTCCCGAGGCAGGTCCGGAGCGAAGTCTCCCCTTCCCTTCTTCTTGTTCTGGTACCGGTTGAGATCCCGCTCTAACTGGATCAGTAGTCCTTCGAGACGCTCGTAGGATCTCGATCCCTCCTGTTCCGCCCGCCTGGTCCAGGTGGCAAGGTCTCGGACTGGTCGAAGCCCTTTCCGCAGATCGTCCCTCCAATTTCGACAACGCTCACTCATTTCGGAGAGATCTCGAACACCTCTCAATAGAGCATCGATCTGGGACTCACGCTCGAACGGTTCTCGACGCCAGGGCCGGGAAAAATCTCGCCATTCGACCAATTTCCAGGCGCCGGCTTTGATCTGTCCCAGGGGAGAGCTGCCACCGAAGTTCTGGCGTACCCGGGAACGATTCAGAGCACGCTGCAAGCCAGTTGGGGGATCGGCGAGCTTCTCCTCGATCCAGCGGCCAAAGGCTCTATCGAACAGAGCTGGGGCCTCGTCTTCGGCCAGCTCTTTAAATGAAGGATCTACTTTGGCCTCTACGGGGCGCTCACGAAGGAGATCACCACAAAAAGAGTGAATCGTACCGATTCGCGCCTCTTCCAATTCGGTAATCGATCGTTCCAGGTTCTCGACCTCATCCCCGCTAACGGTCCGGCCGCGCTCCTGGTCCAGAGCTTCGCGCAAGCGCAACTTCAGCTCGCCGGCCGCCTTCCGGGTAAAAGTAACCGCCACGATCTGTTCGACCCGCGCCCGTCCCGTCCGCAGAACGGAAACCAAACGCCGCACCAACTCCGAAGTCTTGCCCGTTCCAGCAGCTGCTTCGACAATCAGACTCTCGTCGAGCGATTCACGGATGACGTCGCGTGCATCGGAATCGTTCATTGCGTAACACTTCCCAATGCTAATTCCTCACTGCCAATTGCTCACTGCTCACTGCTCACTACGGTATTCTCCTAATCTCCTCCAATTCGACCAGCAATTCCTTCCGCTTCCTGCCAACTCTGAGTTCTTCATAGGGGCCGCATACCAACTTGTAGTCACAGTACTGACAAGCCTTTTCGCGGGGTGCCGCGGGCAGAAACGCCGACTTGATGGCAGCATCGATGGTCTCTACTACCTGTCGGATCCTGGCTCGGCTCTCTTTCGTCAATGGGATCGACACCTGTTGAAAGTCTCCCCGCTGCGTGCAGTAGAACAGACGGCCCTCTTCGACAGGAAGTCCCAGCAATTTTTCGGCGGCCAGACCGTAGAGCAAGGGCTGAAGAATCTCTCCCTTTCCTACAAAGTCGGGTCGAGGCCAAGGGGCACGCCCTGTCTTGTGATCTGTCACTCTGAGCAGCGACTTTTCCTGGTGCTTCTCCACCAGATCGATGACACCTCGAAAATGGCGACCACTGAGCAGGATGGCATCCTGGTCACTGCTTTCAGGATCCCGATCTGCTTCCCGGGGGAGGCCGAAGGAGTATTCGAAATGAATCGGCTTCCACTGTTGGTCAGATTGACAGACCTCGCGGACCCAGACGCGCAGGTCCACTCGGATTTCCTCTATTTCACTCTCCCAGACCTGAAGAATTGCGGGTGCCAACTCATCTCTGTAGCGGGATGCAATCTGATCGAGCACACCGTCTGCCGTGTCGATTATTACTTCGACGTTGTCCTGTCTCATCGGAAGCAAATCGGCCTCCTGGAGCCTGCGAAAGAGCTGAAACTGGGCGGCATGAAAGAGGCTGCCTCGTGTCAGGGGGTCGAGCTGTTCGATCGCCGCGATTTCCTCCCTGGGCTGTAAGCGTTGGATGGCATAGAGAAAGAAGCGATAGGGACAAGCGGAAAAGGACTGCATCGCCGTGGGGGAATAGCTGCGGCTATTCATTCCCTGTTTGCTGAGAATTTGCCGCAGCTTCTCGTCTTTGCCGCCCACGATACCGTCATCGTCGGACCACTCTGGTCTCCAGCGCTTGTAACGAGACCTCAGGGATCGTGCGAGACAAGTGTTGACGTTCAGCAGATACCGTCCTCGTCCGGTATTATCTTGCTCCGGTTGATGAAGCAGGGAATCCAGGGTGGACAGATCGAACTCGGCATCATCCACGGCGGCGCTGGAATCCTTGGGCGCAGGCCATCCCAAGCGATTACTGAAAGCTTGAGCAGCACGCTTCTCCAGGCTCTTGAGATCCGGGAGCCGCCCTTCTGCCGCTCGAAGAAGTTCCAGGGCGTACAGAGAAGGCACGCGGGCGCGCCCCTGGACGACGTCCATCCGGGGATAGGACGCTACCAGCCGCAGCGAGGCTGCTGCCACCGCCGTGCGCAGTAACAACCTCTCCTCCTCAGACTTTCCCCGGCGGGTAATCAATTCACCTGAGACCTGTCGTCGATATTCATCCAGCAGAAGCGGATCCTCCAAGATCTTGCCAGGGAAGATTCCCTCCGCCAGACCCGGGACGAAGACAATTTGAAAGGAGCGCGCCCGGGCCTCTGCAAGGGTGCCTACAAAGACACGCCCGTAGTGCCTTTCGGGAGGCTCCGGCAGCAGCCGGGTCAAACGTTCATTCAGTATCTGTTGCACCTCAGAGAGTCCCACCGGACCGACATTTCCCATTGGCTCCAGTTCCGCTAGCACACCCAGCACAGATTCGGGTGACCGCAAAGCGGTGGAGCTCAAACGACGCAGTGCCCGAAGCCAGTCACTCCAAAGTGCCTGCTGAGGAAGTCCATCGAGAAGCTCGATCAGCGGAAGCGAGAAAGCCTTGAGATTCTGGAGCCGCTCGATCTGCTTCTCTAGAGTCCGCCTTCTCCCGTCTTCTTCTTCGATTTCCTCATATTTGAGACGAAGCTCCGCCTCCAGACCGGAAAGCCTTCGAGCCCACCGCTCTTTTCCCCCGATCACGGCAGCATCCACCAGAAGCCTCTCCCAATGAAGCGGAGTCCGCAGCGTCCCTGCCACAACGGAAGAATCTACAGTCTCGGTCTCTCCGTCTGCTTCATCAGCTGGGGTAGCATTGTCCTCAGTTGCAACCAGGGATTTGAAGATCATCTGAAGCTCGTTACTCGGCTCGACCCAAGGAACCTGTGCCTTCGGAGGCGCTCCCGAAGTGTCCACCGGAGGAACTTGACCCAGAGAGAGATACTCGGCAAAACGAGAAGCAGAAACACCCTCGGAGGCACAGGAGAGAAGGCTCAATAGAGCCCTTCCCGAGGGATCAGGCCGTGTTGTTCCCTGGCTGAAGTACCCAGAAATCCCAGCGCTCTTGAAAGCGTCCTCGAGCTGCGACTGATAGACGTTCGGATTTCGTATCAGCACCGCCACACGATCGAAAGCGATGCCCTCCTTTGCCGCTTGAAGGATCCTGCGAGAAATCTCGATACACTCCCTACCCTCTCCGGGAGCCGAAAAGAGCTCAAAACTGGAGTCGGGTTCCCCGCCTCGAATCGTGCCCGGTCTGAAAAGATCCTCACGGATCCTATCTAAGGCGGTCACGCCGCCGAGATCGTCGTGTTCCATCTGCTTTTGGAGGAGACCCAACACCTCGCAGAGACTAAACTGGCCCTCCCCATCGCCTGCGGTCACTGTGGCAAGGACGCCGGGGGCTCCTTCAACCAGCGCCCTGTAGAATGCACTCTCCACAATCGAACGGGGAGGGACGTCCAGCAGCAGCAGCGGAAGACCCAACAAGTTCGCCTCGCCCTCTTCAACCGCCTCCCTCGCCAGCTGGAACAGTGTTGCGACATCGGCTAGTGACTGGGTCTCGAGTTCCTCTTCGAAAAAGGTAAGAAATAGCGCCAGGTCGCTTCCAGGCTTGCCTGAGCGGAATAGGCTCTCGGAAGATACTCTGGCCAGCCTGAGTTCTAGAAGAGTCGATGCCAGCGCCCTGGCAAATCCCGGCATCTCGCAAACGGGCCCGAAATAGGAGAGAGACGCCTCGCTGAGGCTCCGAAAAACGCACCTGGCAGCCAAGGCCTCTAGTCCAAGGCGGCTCAGGGGAGCAAGGTCGCGCAGCGCCAGGGTGCGGGTCGCCATCGTCACGGCCAGTGCGGCCGCCGTGAAACGATGCATGCCGAACAAACCCTGTTGCCTCAGACAAAGACGCGAAGCAAAATCGTCGGCAGCGTGCCGGGTAGGTGCTAGCACTAGCACCTCCTTGCCTTGTCCCAGGTCAGACAGCCAATCTTCCGCTGCTTGTAATTTGTTGTCGTTGATCGCAGAGATCAGGATTCGTGATGGCATCGATCCGAACTGAAATACTGCTCTCCAGGCCGCCTTACGCTACCTATGAGACCAAAGGCAGGTTCGGATCCACGGAGAGTGCCCAGGGATCGGAATCACCTGCCTCCAGACGGAGACTTCCAGCAGCGGCGATCATGGCTGCGTTGTCTGTCGAGAGGTTAGGACGCGGGAAGTAGACGGCGAACCCCTCGCTTTCAAAACGGTCTCGGGCACGCTGCCGCAGCTCATGGTTGCAAGAGACTCCGCCTGAGATCTGAATGGAGCGGACTGCTCGCCCCTTGAGGGCACGGGCGATCCGATCCAGAAGCTGATCCACGATGGAGTGCTGATAGCTGGCAAGTAGGTCTAGAACAGACGACGGTGTGGCCTCCGGTTCCTGAGGAGTGAAACTATCGAGTGGAGCAATGTCGTGGAGACGTACATGGCGCAACGCGGCGGACTTGATTCCACTGAAGCTAAAATCGAGGCTACCATCCGAGATCTTGGGGAGGGAAAAGGGAACTGCCGTGGGACTACCGCTGGGCGCCAGTCGGTCGATGATCGGGCCTCCTGGATAGCCCAGTCCCAAGAACTTTGCAAGCTTGTCCAAAGCCTCTCCAGCAGCGTCGTCGCGGGTGCGGGCAAGCCTCTGATAGGAACCAAGTTGAGTCACGTAGAAGAGACTGGTGTGTCCGCCCGATACCACCAGGGACAAGGCCGGAAACTCAGCCTCAGGATGATCGAGCAGAATCGAGCAGATGTGCCCCTCCAAGTGGTTGACACCAACCAGCGGGATTCCCAGGCTGTAGGAGAGGGCCTTGGCATAGGAGACGCCGACAAGGAGCGCGCCTACCAGTCCGGGTCCGCAAGTCACCGCGATGCCGTGGATATCCTTCCAACCTGAGAAGTTCTCAGATTGAGCTGCTTCCCGGAGACTTTTCCGGACGACGAAATCGATGTTGGAAACATGCTCCCGACTGGCCAACTCAGGAACCACTCCACCATAGTCAGCATGAATGGCTACTTGAGACGCCACCACGCTGGACAGGATGCCTCGTCCATCCTGGACTACAGCTGCGGCCGTCTCATCACAGCTGGTCTCAAGTCCGAGGACCTTCATGTCCTGCCTGCTGCCTGGTCGAACTGCGCTTGGATCGACTCTTCAAATGGGAAACGTGCGATTCCCTCCTCGGTGATTATTCCCGCGATGAGCCGGTTGGGCGTCACGTCGAAAGCCGGGTTCGCAACCGTCGTCCCCAGAGGCGCGAGTACGTGCCCCTTCATCTCAGTGACTTCGGACGGGTCGCGTTGCTCGATCGGAATCTCATCACCCGTAGGCGTCGCCAGATCAATCGTGGATAGAGGCGCCGCAACGTAGAAGGGAATCCCATGTTCCTTGGCCAGAACCGCCACAGTGTAGGTACCAATCTTGTTGGCCGCGTCTCCGTTGCGGGCGATTCTATCGGCCCCCACAACCACTGTATGGATCTGACCCGCCTTCATGAAGTGCCCCGCCATATTGTCCGTTATTAGCGTGCAGGGGATATGCTCCTGGACCATCTCCCAGGCGGTCAGGCGAGAGCCCTGAAGGAAAGGTCGAGTCTCATCGGCAAACACTTGAATCTGCTTCCCTCCTTCGACCGCCGCCCTGATGACGCCGAGAGCCGTGCCGTAACCTGCAGTTGCCAAAGCCCCGGCATTGCAGTGTGTCAACACAGAAGAGTTGTCGGAGAGCACTTGATGACCCCACTGACCGATTCTGCGATTGATCTCGATGTCCTGCCGATGCATCTGTACTGCTTCGTCGCTGAGAGCCTTGCGGAGTTCTTCCAGGGTCCCCTGCTGATGCTGCTCGAAGACACCCTGCATTCTCTCGATAGCCCAAAACAGGTTCCTGGCCGTGGGACGCGTGCTGCGAATCACCTCGCATATCGTCTTCCAGTCCTCCTCCAGATTGTTATCGGAAGCGAGATTCCTGACCCCCAGGGCAAGCCCCATGGCGGCCGCCACGCCAATCGCCGGCGCCCCCCGAATCACCATGGTCTTAATCGCCTCGGCGACCCCTTCTGCCGTGGTGTAGGTGTTGTAGCGTTCCTCCGTTGGAAGCAGCCGCTGATCGATCATGACCACTCCCGCATCCGTCCACTCGATGGTTCGAATCATGGTGTAAGAATGACACCATCATGCCGTTGGTATCAACTAACGTCTGCGCAAAAACAACTTGGCATTTTGGCATCTCATCTTCACATCATCTTCGGCCGCTCCTCAATCGAGAAATCCTCAACGTAGACCCCGCTACGCCTGCGGTTTCGCTCAATCGTTCGCCGCCAAATCTGGTGCAAATCTGAGCGCAAATTCTACCAACTTATTCTTGCGCAGACCCTAAGCTGGGATTCTTCAGGAACGCAGATGATTGGGGCGGCGCAGTAGACCAGTTATGATAAATGTGGGCTAACGACGACCGTCCAGGGAACCGTTCCAAGAGGGGATGACCACCGTCACAGGCCCGTAGCACTTGGCCTGGCAGGCTAACCGTATCAGAGGATGGGATTCATCATTCGTCTCAAAATGTGCGTAGCCGAAATAGCCCAGCCGTTTTTTCTCGTGTTGACTCATCTCGACCAGATTCTCTCTACCACTGAGCACGCCTACCCAACAGTAGCCGCAAGACCCACTACGACACTCGGCAGGTATGGGCCCATCAATACATCGGTGATCGCGAGACTGGTGGTCCCTGGTGTCGGTGGTCGCAGCCATGGAAAGGTCCTGCGCCTCGCGACACTGGAAGGTGGCATCTGACCGGCTCTCGTCGAAATTCACGGTAAAGCGTCGACCTCCAGGGCGAAGAAAATCCAATATTCCCTCCCCCTTGGCTCGAGCTTTCAGAATCTTATCCGGAGAGCGCTTGTCGGTCCGGACCGGATTCGTGTCTTGAGCAGCGGCGGAAAAGCAATCCTGGCCCAACTGAGCCAAAGCCATGAATGCAATGGCTACGGTTCCCAGGAGAAGCGACGAATCGATCCCGAGTTGCTTGGCTAGATCATCAGAGAGTTCCCGGATCTGCTCTTCCAAAACCAGACTCTGAGACCCTTCGTAAGCCTTGACCTCAGCCGCAAGCGCTTGCTTGACTTGTGTCCAATACAGCGAGCCGTATAGGAATGTGACGGACGCGTCCAGTTGCTCTTCGAGACGATAGTTTCCATCCAGCAGTAGCTCTCTGGCTGTTTCTTTCAGATCGCTAGAATCCCTCAACAACCGCGCCAACTTGAGGGGCCAGAATCCGAACCAGATTTGGGTGGCTGCCTGGTCAACTGGGTGGATCGAGGGCAAAATCCGGCTGAGAGTGTCATTCCACTCTTCCTCTCCAAGCTGCCCAAGGAACAAGTCGAATCCGTTCTCTTCGGTCACATCCACTCCTATCGTATTCACATTACCTCCGATCGGCGCTTCTCAAAACAAAGCCCGTTATGATACCCCAACCGTCGCGCAGCAAGGAAGAGGCTCCTGGATTGGTGCACCACACGAAAGTGATAACCTTGGAGTAGACCTCAGAATGCAAGCGGCTTCCCTGTCTAGCGCCCTGCCCCTTGCCCTCGCCTGCAAACTTTCCTTTACCCGGATCCGGCGACACATCAAGGTGAAGGACTCTGCCAGAACGCCCGACCCACGAAGAAGGGTCCCATCTGCTGCATGAACTCGGAGGTCTGCCGCGTTCTTCTCATTCTCTGAACCAGATGTGAGAGAGGGTGAAGATCCTTTCCAACCAGGCCGATCACGAATTCGTTGTCGTTAGTGTCAAGCCCATGACAGGCGAGCCGAACGTCGTGAGCCAGATCTTGCTGCCCATAGAGTCGGCCGATTCCGCCATGTTCCCTAAGGATGCTCTTCTGGACGTTCTCTGGCTGCGCGTTGAAGGCTCCGGTTCGGCGGAGCGGATACCAGACGCCCCAGGGCCACTCCGGATTGAGGACGGTGCGGCGCGGTCGCTGGAGGAGCCATTCTTCCAGGTCAGGTTCATAGCCACTGGCATAGCTCCGGCCCAACATGGTGAACTCGGGCCGAAGTATCAGTGAGCCGAAGGGCTCCTGGTTGAGCAGTCCGCGAACCGTCGTAGCGAAGATGGTAGGGTCCTCACCCATGGTCAAGAGTCCGACCCCCTGAGGGTGGTTGAGATCTTGATAGACGACGGCGTCAAGTCCGCTCTCCCCCATCTTGGCGGCGACCTCCTCCAGGTCTCGGCACCCTGAGTAGACCTGAAGCTGCATGAAGAGCCTCCGGTTGGATGAGCTAGCCTTACCCTCCGCATCCATTCCGTGCTCGAGAACATCGATCTTGCGTGGTGTCTCAGTCGTGTGCATACCGAAGATTCTAGTTCATAGGCGGTATCCCAAACCACTTCCAGGAGAATATTGATTGCTCTCCAATGCCGATTTGGCGGTCATCTCCGTTTACGCGCTCCTCATGACCTGGGGGGCGACCTGAAACACCAGAAATTCATGCGGCTAGACCTGTTCCGTCTAAGTGGAAGGGGTACCACCTGGCAACGGGAAATACTGGGTGGCACGACCACTTTCATGACGATGGGCTACATCATCTTCGTGTAGTCCACCATACTGCAGGCGGCGGGCATGGATCCGGGGGCCGTCATGGTGGCAACGTGCCTGGCCAGCGCATTGGCTACCTTCTGCATGGGTCTGCTGGCGAACTATCCCATTGCCCTGGCGCCCGGCATGGGACACAACGTCTTTTTCTCCGACACCGTGGTCCTGACGCTCGGCTACACCTGGCAGCAAGCGCTCGGTGCTACCTTCATCTCCGGAGCCCTCTTCCTGATTCTTTCCTGCTTTGGACTGCGCGAGCATCTCATCAAGGCTTTGCCCGGCAGCCTCAAGAATGCGATCGCGGTGGGCATTGGCCTTCTCATCTCATTGGTCGGACTGGAGTGGAGTGGAATTGTCACCGATCATCCGGGAACACTGGTTGGGCTGGGAGACCTCACCTCCCCTCCGGTGCTGCTCTCCCTGTTCGGAGTCGCTGTCACTACCATCCTGCTGGCTCGAGGTTGGAAGACCGCCATCTTCATCGGCATTCTGGTAAGTGTTACCGTGGGGCTCCTGACCGGCTTGATTCACTACCAGGGCATCATCGGCCCTACTCCGTCTTTGACGCCGGCGCTCTCGAAAAGGGCATGAGCTCGATCATTGTGCTGATCTTTCTGTTGGATCTCTTCTACACCGTAGGCACCCTCTCGGGTGTCAGCCAGCAGGCAGGCCTCCTCCAAACCGATGGGAGTGTTCCCCGAGCCGGCAGGGCCTTTTTTTCAGATGCCCTGGGAACGGTCTTCGGTTCCCTCTGTGGGACTTCGACTGTCACCAGCTATATCGAGAGTGCAGCCGGAGTCAACGCCGGAGCTCGCACTGGACTGGCGAACCTGGCCACCGGCACTCTGTTTCTGATGGCCCTGTTCTTCGAGCCTCTGATCAGGATGGTCAGCGGCGGGGTCGCGACGGCCGGAGAAGTCCGGCTCTATCCTGTTATCGCCCCCGCCCTCATCGTGGTCGGATTCTTCATGGTCAAAAACGTGAAGGAGATCCCCTGGAGCGCTCCGGGCGAGGTGATCCCGGCCTTTCTGACCCTGGTCATGATGCCGCTCACATTCAGCATCACCGATGGGATGGCATTTGGCTTCATCGCCTACGTGGTTCTCAAAACGGTCCAGGGTAAAGCTAGAGAGATCCCGCTCCTGATTTTCGCCTGTTCCCTGCTCTTTCTTCTCCGCTACCTTATTCTGATCTAAGGGTCTGCGCAAAAATAACTTGGTATTTTGGCATCTCATCTTCCCACCATCGTCGGCCGCTCCTCAATCGAGAAATCCTCAACGTAGACCCGGCTACGCCTGCGGTTTCGCTCAATCGTTCGCCGCCAAATCTGGTGCAAATCTGAGCGCCAATTCTACCAACTTATTCTTGAGCAGACCCTAAGTGAGTCCAATGGGCGCGCAACTAGAATCTGGGTGGACTGCATCATAGAAATAGACAGATTCTTCTAAGAAACCTGCTCCTGGTCCGTTAAAGCGGATAGAGAGACCATGAACACTGAGGTAACTGAGTGAAACGAGACGACAAAGCCGACTGGATCCAGTCTGCACTAGCTCGCTATCAAGGCACGCTCGTTCGCTATGCTGCCCACATTACTGGCGATTCTGAGAAGGCCAGAGACGTGGTTCAGGACACCTTCATCAGACTATGCAAGCAAAAACCCAGTCAAATCGAAGGTCACCTCGCCCAGTGGCTGTTCACGGTCTGTCGCAACCGAGCTCTGGACGTCCAGAGAAAGGAGAGTCGAATGGAGCCGCTTACCGAGACCCAGTCGAATTCCCGAGCCAGCTCGGAACCAGGAGCCCTGAGATTACTGGAGCAAGAGGAAGCCACCAGCCGGGTGATGCAGCTTCTGGAGAAGCTTCCTCCAAACCAACAAGAAGTGATTCGGCTGAAGTTTCAGAACGACATGAGCTACCGCGAGATCAGCCAGGTCACCGAGCTTTCAGTCAGTAATGTTGGCTTCCTGATCCACACTGGACTCAAGACCATCCGTCAGAAGCTTCCCGCCCAATCAGATCTGGGCTCAAAAGCGATAAGGAGGATCAAATGAAGATCAACCCCAACGATCCAAAGTTAACTGCCTACGCCCTGGGTGAGATTCAGGATGACAACGAGCGAGCGGCAATCGAAGAGCTCCTGGAGCATTCCGAGGAAGCACGACAGGAAGTCGAATCCATTCGGGCGGCGGCCACCTTGCTGACAAACAAGCTCCGGAGCGAGCCGATAACACTTCTCTCGGAGCGTCAGCAACAGGGGATTGCCTCGAAGAGCCAGCATCAATCTCACCCCTTCTTGCATCTGGCCCGCTCGCGCTGGGGCCTGGTTGGAGGACTGGCGGCCGTAGCCTGCCTGATCCTGGCAATCAACGTTTCCCTGCTGGGTCCGGAACGAGTTGCGCCGGACAAGCAGATAGCTCAACTCGAGGCCCCTACCCTCTTGCCTACGAGTGGTTCGGGGTCAGGCACTCCTTCGGTCATGGAAGAGGCGAAGCCGGCCGCCTCCCTCTATAGTGCAAACAAGAGTCTACCGACACAGCCGGGGGAAACCCCGAGCGCTTCCGATGAACGAGCTCAAGGCCCTCAGCCGATGCGGAAGGAGAAACGCGAGTTGGTCGATGCTATCGCAGAGCCACTTGCGGCAAGAGTGCATCCACAAGATAGGTCTAAAACAAGCCCCCCGCCACCGGTGCAGGGAACGGCGCTGTCCTCCGCTTTGAGATTCCGTGAATCCGCAGCCCATGTTTCACCAGCCGCGGGAGTCCCAGGAGGCGTTATTGGAGGTATTCCCGGAGGCAGTGTCGGAGGTGTCCCCGGAGGTGTTGTGCCTGGTGTTATCGGAGGTGTTCACGTTATGTCGGGACCCCCTTCGCTTCCTCCACTCTCAGCACCTGTACCGCCGGACATTGCTCCCGGCCAGCGCAGAAGGGGGCAGGACTTCAACACCGAGTCCTATGATCAGATTGTCGACAACCCCTTCTTGGAGGTGACGCAGAATCCTCTGTCTACTTTCTCTATCGATGTGGACACCGCCTCCTACTCCAACGTGCGCCGCTTTCTGAACCGTGACATGTTGCCACCCCGAGGCGCGGTCCGAATCGAGGAGATGATCAATTACTTCTCCTACGACTACGCGGCTCCCTCCGGCTCGAATACTTTTTCGGTCCAGGTGGAGATCGCTCAGGCGCCCTGGGAGTTGAAGCATCGGCTGGTGCGCGTCGGGATCAAAGGCAAGGACGTGGATCTGGCAAAACGACCGCCCAGCAACCTGGTCTTTCTGCTCGACGTCTCTGGGTCCATGCGCCCCGAAAACAAGCTCCCCCTGTTGAAGAAGGCCATGCGACTGCTCGTGGAGAAATTGGGTGAAAACGACCGGGTGGCGATCGCAGTCTACGCCGGCGCTTCGGGACTGGTTCTGCCTTCGACCTCCTGCGAGAAAAAGGAGCAGATTCTAGCATCGCTGGATCGATTGCAGGCAGGAGGATCCACCAATGGAGGCTCCGGAATCAAGTTGGCCTACGATACCGCCGTATCCAACTTCATAGCCGGCGGCATCAACAGGGTCATCCTGGCCACTGATGGTGACTTCAATGTGGGAGTCACCAATCAAGGTGACCTCCTCCACATGATCGAAGAAAAGGCAAAAAGCGGTGTCTTTCTGAGTGTCCTCGGGTTTGGAGTGGGCAACTACAAGGACTCCACCGTCGAGAAGATCGCCGACAAGGGGAACGGGAACTACGCCTACATCGACACCCTTAACGAAGCACGCAAGGTCCTGGTGAGAGAGATGGGAGCCACCCTGATCACCATCGCAAAGGATGTGAAAATCCAGATCGAGTTCAATCCGGCTGAGGTCAAGGCCTATCGCCTGATCGGTTACGAGAACCGGATGCTGCGCGACCAGGACTTCAACGATGACACCAAGGACGCCGGAGAGATCGGTGCCGGACATACGTTCACCGTCCTTTACGAGGTGGTGCCAGGGGGAGCATCGGTGGGAGTTCCCGGGGTGGATCCACTCAAATACCAGAAGCCCAGAGCGATAACGAGCGCCTCTGCGAGCAGCGAGATGCTCACCTTGAAGCTCCGCTACAAGAAGCCATCAGGACAGAGCAGAGAGCTCATGGAGTTTGCGGTCTACGACGACGCCAAGCTCTACAGCCAGGCCTCTGTGGATTTCAGATTTGTCGCTGCCGTAGCCTCCTTCGGCATGGTCCTGAGAGACTCACCCCACAAGGGCAATGCCACCCTGAGTAGCGCGCTCGAACTGGCGATCGAGGGTAAAGGAGAAGATGCCTACGGCTACCGAGCGGAGTTTATCGGGCTGCTGAAGAAGGCTGGGTCGATCCAGCGATAGCCTTCCTTCAAGAAAGAAGGGCGCCAGACCTATCCGCGAGCGTCACAGAGAGCGGGCAGCATGGCAGCACGAGATAAGAAAGTTTGCCCAGACACTCTCGACGCTGCTCGCGACAATAACTGTCCGCTCTCTGGCGGGGGTGTCGCAAAAGTCCACATCAGAATCCGCGACCCTAACGGAGCAGGTCTAGCTGCCACTTCCGTGATAGGCCCGTCCAAGGAGGCTGCTAAAAGCAGCGTACGTGTTCGGCTTCACCTTGACCTGGTTCAAGCACTCAGGAGTATGTGCATCCTGAAGGGATTCCGTATTTCAGCCCAGGGTTTCCGAACCCTGGGTCATCTTGTTCTCCCTTCAGATCCAACCCTGAAAGATTCGATTAATCAGAAGTTACATCGTTTCTAATTGTTTTTCAGGCGACCTAGATGAAGCAGTGTGTGCAACCCTTTCAGGCTAGATTCCTGGGAAAGAGGACCGACAACCCAGGGTTCGGAAACCCTGGGCTGAAATACACAATCCCTTCAGGATTGACCTCGATCTCTAGGACGCTGGAAAACATACAGAGCAGCCTTTCTGACTCAGCGCTGGCCTATTGACCAGCAGGGCTCTGTCCGGACTCCAAAACGGACTCTTGCGACACCCTCTGGCGCTCGCGGCCCTTCCTGGAATTCACCTGAAACTTCATTCGGAAACACTCTTGCCGGCTGCCAGGCGGGTGGGCTCCAGATTCTCAATCTCTGACAGGCGCTTGCGCGACATCTCCAGATCCTCTCGCGTAGAGAAAAAGCGTCGGCCAATCTGGCCCTCTGTCGATTCTGTGAAAACTGGGTATCGCTCCAGAATCCCGTGTAGTACTGCTTCCAGGAAAGATCCTGGCTCGGGCTCAGGTGTCTCCGATTGAATCCGGCGAGCTTCCTCCTGAAGCGCCCTGATCTGACTGTAGCCGAGACGAAAGAAAGACTGCAGATAGTGCTTAGCCAGCCCTTCTTCGGCGACCAACAGATTACCTCCAGACCAGCAATCGAGACCCAGATTAATCCCGTTAATCTCCTTCGAAATTCCCTGTTTGACTAGCGCCGGATCATCGGGAGAGATCCTATCCGCAACAAGTAGCTTGTTGCAGACAAAGAAGAGCTCCTCCAGGAGCGACTCCATTTCCTGGGGACGCGTGAAGCGGGCTAGCGCTGCAATAAGCAGTATCGACCCAGAGCTCAGCTCTGTCGCCGCAAGCGGCAGCGCGCTCACCTCGCGAATCTTCTCCCAGTTCTTCAGTGGAAGAGGCGCGTCAAGAGGAAGCAACGCATAGATCTCAATCGCGTCGTAGTAATCCTGGAAGCCCATGTCTTCGACTCGACGCTTGCGGCTCTGATAGGCCATTTCCTCCATCTCGCTCCAGGTTCGAAAGTGCGACTCCTCCAACAAGAGCGCGGCGCCCTCAGAGTCCAATTCGTAGAGCCTGAGAATGAAGGCTCGTAGGAACCTGGCTTCTTCGGCATCCTCAGGGAGCTCTACGACATAGTGGTGATCGGGGGTTTCCAACACCGGCCCCTCTGCCTCGGGAGCCCCATCCTCGTCGAGTCGGTGGATCCTCAGGGGGTTTAAAGCCAGGCCCAGCAGCTCAAGGTCGGTGCCCCGAAGCAGCTTCTGAGTGACGGCATCCTCACTCCCCAAAATATGTGACATCCGGTAGTGAAACCGGTTTAGGAGAACCCTGTCCCTCGACCAGAGATCCAGATCGAGAATACCGGTCCACTGTTCTTCGGTGAGATGAGGGAGTAGCCTTTGAATCTCAGCTTCGTCAAGTTCCTTCAGGCTGAAAAATAGCTGGGCCGGTGGCAAGCGCCGAATCCTAGATCTAGTCTCGGCACTCTGGAGTAGTTCGCTCAGATTCGCTCGGGCATAGCAGATCCGATAGACCACGTCCTCGGGTCGCAAAGCCGGAACTTTGGGAGGGCCTTGAGGGCTGCTGGGAGCCTTATCCTTTTTCGACGCCATGGCGACATTATAGGGAATCGGTTTACTTGCGGTTGGCCGCAAGATTGTGTGCCTGACGGATGGGCTCAGGGATTCGAAAACGAGGGGAGCAGCCGAGAACCCATCGGACACATGAATCAAGCGGCAGCCCATAGCCGACTGATACGAAGATAGGTTTGACGCCAGCTCGGGTTCGCAGCACTTTGCCGATGATCTCCTCACGATGCGTCAGATCACTGAGTTCTCCCTTCTGAATTCCAGGTTCCGAAAACCGCCCACATAGACGCGACTTTCCGACACCTATTGTAGGCGATTGTAGCCAGAGCCCTAGATGGCAGGCGATACCGAAGCGGCGTGGGTGTGCCCAACCATGGCCGTCGACTAGAATCAGATCCGGCGTGGCACTCAGTTCTCCAAGTGCTTTCAGCAGTGGGGGAATCTCACGAAAACTCAGCAAACCAGGTACGTAGGGAAAGGGGGTAGCACTCCTGGAAACCGCGGATTCAACGATGCCCAAATCCGGGTACGACAGCACCACTACGGTGGCTACAGATTCGCCCAGCTCTCGGATATACGCTACGTCGAGACCGGCAACCCGGGACACTGGCTTCGAGGGGAGATCCGTTCTCACCTGGCCCCGGAGCTGTTTTTGAAGTTCAACCGCCTGCTTGGGCGTCAGATCCCAAGAATGAGGCACCGGCAAGCTTTTCCCTTCCTTCCGCCAACGCGGCACAGGCCATCATAGGCCTCCGAACCTGCTCTTATCCGGATCCTGCGGCGGCGGTGGTTCCGGACAACCTATCTGATGTATCCTTCTGCGAGTCCACTGGCGAATCCCATGAAAAAAGGATATCTACTCCTACTTTTGGCCTTGGCCACGCCGACCCCAGCATTTCCGCAATTCTTTCCCTACACCGTAGCGAAGAAAACCCTGAAAAACCAGCTCGATGTAATTGTCATCGAAGCCCCCGAATTCAAACACGTGCTCTCCTACAACACCCTGGTTCTGGCAGGGACCCGAAACGAAATCGAAGCCGGAAAGACAGGGCTTGCTCATCTATTCGAACACATTCTTTTCCGCCATCGCTGGAAAGGTGAGGTCAACGGATACGACCGCGCCATCAACCGCATCGGGGCCTTCAATAATGGCTGGACCGACTTCGACGTCACCTATTACCATCCCCTGACCTTCACCTCTAGGCTCGTTCCTCATCAAGGGGAGCCCGGGCTCCCACAGCTGGAAGCGGATCGGTTCCAGCACCTGGACTTCGATGAGGAAATCTTCAAGACAGAGGCTGGCGCGGTTTTTGGAGAGTATCGTCGAGGCGCCTCGGATCCAGGTCTGAAGATCAGGGAGCAGCTGTTGACCTTGATGTTTCCCGATCACTCTTATGGGCATACCACCATCGGATACCTCGAAGATGTCAAAGACATGCCCAATGAGTACGAGGCCGCGTTGGAGTTCTACCGGACCTACTACCGTCCCAACAACGTCGTATTGGTCGTGGCAGGAGACGTCCACTCTGAACAGATCTTCGCTCTGGCTGAGGAACTCTATGGGAGTTGGGAACCGGCACAGTTGCCATCCATTCCCGTACGTGGAACCGCCCCAGGCGCCAAGAGAGAGCACGTGACCTGGGGGGCCGATGTTCCCCCTCGCATCAGCTACGCCTATCGAATGCCGGCCTTCCAACCCGCTTCCGCCGAGGGAGCGGTAGGTCAGATGCTCTCTGAGTTGCTGGCTGGCGAAACTTCCCCACTCTATCAACTGTTGCGCTACGAAAAGAAAACCGCCAGCCAGCTTTCCGTCTACTCTGGGGACTACGAGAGCTTCGACCCGCGTTACCTGGCGCTCTCCTCAACCCTGTTCAAGGATCAATATCGGGCAAAAGGGACCGCCTACCTGGACCATGTCATCGCAGACATGGAGAGCGCCTTCGAGGCACTCAAGCGCTTCTCCCAGGATCCAGATGCTTCCAAGACTCTGGAAGAACTGAAGGGTAAGTATCGATACGACCTGTTGGCAATGCTCGATAGCCCCGCCAACATCGCCATGCAATTCGCCTGGTACTATCGATTCCAACGAAGTCCAAGAATCTTGGATCTTCTAGCGGACGCCATCCAGGCACTGCAACCCGCTGATATCGACGCCTTTGCCACTCGACACTTCCTGGAAAAGAATCGCGTGATCGTGACGATGACTCCGGAAGAGGAACAATGATCTTGAGCGGAAAGCGCAAATCATTTCTGGGTTCGGTTCTGATTGTGTTGCTGGGGATCTTCTATCTGGCCGCTCAGCCACCAGGGAAGCCCGGAGGCATGACCGTGGTCAGCACCTCTAGCGCCTCCCTATTGATCCAGATTAGTCTCATGATTCGCGCCGGATCAGCCCACGATCCTGCGGGCAAGGAGGGATTGGCCTACCTCACCGGCCATACCCTACTTCAAGGTGGTTTCGGTAATCCCGCAGATCCCGTTACGAAGGAGCAGTTGGCTCTGATGACGCGCCCCTGGGGGCAGGGGGCCAAACCATCAGTCCGGGTAGCCAAAGAAGCTACGACCTTCTATATCACGGTCCCAGGAGACGTTCTGGAAGAGTATTTGAACCGCGTGCTACGACCCCTTCTAAGCCAGCCCCTGTTTCAGGCCCGAGAACTCGACCGGATACGGGCAGAAACAGTGGAGAACCTCTCGGGGGCACTGCGCTACGAAGATACCGAGGGACTCGGATTGAATGCCATAGACCACTTTATCTTCGAAGGCACCTCCTACGCTCACCTGTCTTCGGGGAGCGTTCAGGGTCTCGCGAACGTTTCTAGAGAAGATCTTCTAGCGTTCTATACCACCCACTATCGGCCCGAATACGCCATCCTGGCTCTCAATAAGGGAGATGCCACGTCGAGGGCAAGGGTGAGCAAGGCCGTGGAGAAGATAGGCCAAGGGTTCGACCAGACTGCAAAACTCAGTCGCGCGGCACTAAAGGGTCCACTGAGTTTCCGGGGGAGACATGCGGTGATCGTCTCGGTGCCCAATGCGGACTCGAGCGGACTTCATGCCGCATTTCCCATCTCGGTCACCCGACACAGCCGTGACTACTGGCCGTTGTACGTCGCCAACGTCTTTTTCGGAGTTCACCGTGACGGCTTCTCCCATCTCTTTCGGGAAATCCGGCAGAAGCGGGGATACAACTACGGGAACTATTCCTATATCGAGCACTTCGCGTCCAGACCAAGGTCTCTCTTTCCCCCATTCAATACGCCTCGCAGCCGGCAGTATTTCAGCATCTGGATCCGCCCCGTTGCCCATCGTTACGCCCTCCACCTGCTCAAGGGCCTCACCTGGGAACTGGAGAACTTCGTGCGCGAGGGACTCACAGAGGCACAGGTAGCTGCCGCCAAGAACAAGGCCAAAGTCCTTTATCTCAATCTGGCCGAGACCGGATCGCGACTGCTCAATGTCCGTCTGGATGATGCCTTCTATCGTCAGTCGGCTTCGGGTTACCTGGACCACTATCTGGAACGACTGGACGCGGTCACGGTTGAGCAGGTCAACTCGGCGATTCGAACACACCTCAAGACCGAAAACCTCAAATACGTAGTGGTTACCCACAGCGACCAAGCAGAGAATCTAGCAAACCAGTTAGCAGGGGACCTACCTGCCGCTGGGAAGAGCCTGGAGGAATATCAGATTCCGAATATTGATCACCAGGGAAAAGAGGTTCACGCGATTTCCCCGGACAAGCTCGAGATTCTGCAGAAGGATGCCGTATGGGGCTCCTACAGACTGGGTGTCCCCAGAGACCAGATTCGCATTGTCCCAGCAGATCGGATCTTCGAAACCGGCGAGTTCGTGGCACCTTGACTCAGATTCCAGGACACAAGCGGTCACACGAGTGCGATCCTCTTGCTCCCCATCTTGGCGGGTTAGGACTACCTGATCTGGGACCAAAAGGAGCATGATTGGAGTTCTACTTAGTCGCGCTGGCAGTTTCCTACTTCTGAGTTTATCGCCTGACCGGATCATTCGAGAAAGAAACTGGGATGGCCTCAGCCATAATCATCGCTAGCAACCCTGACAGAGCCATGACCGTGAGGGAGTGGGATCTGGTGCTCCAACCACACCCTGATTGACCTCTATATGCACCCCTTCAAGCTATGAAGCGCCTGGGAGCACGGTTTGCTGTACCGCCTTTTCCAGGCTTTGGGCAGAGGCATCCGGCCGGCACACGTGCCAGCCGGATCCAGCCCATGTGGGTACCCTCGATCTCTGTCGCGATCACGACCAAGCTCTTTCCCGACGCACCACGCCCTCGCTTACCAGGTTTCGCGCCGCCCACATAGATCTCATCCACTTCCAGCGTGCCTGAAAGGCGATCTCGTCCCGGCCTGACCATGGCCCGCCTGAGCTTGTGGAGCCAAGTCCAGGCCGTGTGATAGCTGCACGAAGCACAGACCAGCAAACCACGAATGGGCTCCCATACCTCGCGACACTCGCAACGCGGGCAAGAAACTCCTTGCGGCCAACGCAACTGCAGAAGATACTCCCGGCAAGCACCTTCGGACGAGAACCGCGCCTCGAATTCACCCAGTGTCTTCGGGTAGTCTTCCATACCCCAAGACACGACACCTTGGGGTTACCTGAGGCAACTGAATACCCCTAATAATAAAAATTTCACGTACCGCTCTCCCGGTAAGATTCACACCCCCAGCTGGAAGCAGCGGGGCCCGAGAATCAGAAGGGTGCGATTGTAGGTCACCACGAGTTCAGAGCCGACGACCACTATTCCTCCCGTGGTCATCAGGTAGTCTTGATCGATCGTGATATCGTCGGAGACTATCGAGAAACCCTCCAGATAGTCGATGACACGCTGTTTAATGCGGTATCTGGTGACGGCGGGATCCTGGGAGAGGTCAACTCGGTTCTCAGCCATGGCTGAAAATCGGGCCCCTTCCCTCATCGCAGTCTTGAGGATCTGATGCTCACGGATCAACAGGCCCAGGTCAGCAATCGGCAAGAGCAGAACAGCCAGCAGCGGAACTGCCAAGGCCAACTCCACCACGATAGAACCACGAGAATTGCTTCTCGACGATCTGGCTAGAATAGGATCAGGGACTGATTTCATTGCGCATCAACGCCCTACCCGAAAGGGTAAAGTGAAGGCCTCCAAAAAGTGGAATCGGGGTGAGGACGTAGGGCAGCGACACCGTCATTCGGGTTAACTGAGTCGCCACATTTCCCACCTGAATCGTGACGGGTCTTTCAACGATCACGGTGGTTCCCGTAACCACCGCGGCTCCCAGATAGTGGTTGATCTCATCCTCGATCTGAGCCCAGAAGGAAGCGCGCTGGTTTGGCTTTCGGGCATCACCGCGATTCGCGCGCCCTCTCGTGCTGCGTTGTTGAGGGCTTGCTGCACGCTCAGAACACGACCTCCTTCGAAGATGCCCAGCATGAAGATGAGAAACAGCAGCGTTACGAAAGCCGCTTCGACAACCATGAGTCCACGTTGCGAACTCGATCTATTGTCGGACTGAATCAGTTGATACGACATGCAAGGACACGCACCCACGGAGCCCCACACCCGCTGTCTGAAGTGTAGATCGGCCCAGTTGGTTTGAGACCGGTAGAGCCCCTTACGCTTTGTGATTGAGAGGTCCCTACAGGAGGGTTTGGAGCAACTTCCTCGAGGGCTCGTTCACTCCCGTTTACTAACTAACGGCAACCAGCCGAATGGTGTCAAGAGAAGGGGCGGCGCTGAAGGGCTGTGAAGACGGAGCGCCACCCCTTCCTGACGAGTCTTTTTAGGGACCGCCGCCAAGCGCACCCTGAACGTCGGTAAAGACTGTGGAAATCGCAGTTTGTACCGGTGGAAAGGCGGCGGAAATGGCGAGTGCCACGAGCACGATCAGAAGAGCGTATTCCATCACCGTCTGCCCCGACTCGTCTCGGACAAGCCCCTTTACATTGTTTCTAAGCCTAACCAGTTTCTCCATTTGACTGTCTCCTTTCTGTGTGTTTCCCCCTTATCGACCGTCGCTGGAGGAAGGTTTGTGACGAAGATCACCCTTTAGGGGGGGAGATTGTGCTGTTGTCCAGCTCTCTCCTCGGAACTTGGCCTCAAGTTGCTAACGGGTCGATTGCTAACGGGTCTAGTCGTTCGCGGCTCTGTCGGATCGCCGAGGGTTGATGGCGGCGATCGTTTGGAACTTGATGATTGTGATTTGGAGCTTGTTTGTACCTTGTATCTTGTACCTTGGATTTCCGAAGTTTCAGCTTAGTGCCGCCCCCAGGACAGGCATTGCCGATTCATGAAAGCCTGAAGCGCAAGCGAGGGGTTGGGGAACACCCCGCATTCCCCCGGCTTGGCTACTTGCCGCGCCTCAGGCCCCTTCGTCCCCCGATTGCGCTGCCCTCCAACCCCTCGCTCGCCCTTCAGGCTTCCTCACGTTCCGCATTATTGGGCGACCTGGAGGTGCGAGTTCCGAATGAAGTTTCAGGTTAGTGCGGCCTACGGCTGCGCTGGATCATTCAGGAAGAAACGTCAACATCCCGTAGTGGCACGGGCATCCCTGCCCGTGATGGCCGGCCCGTGGAGCTAGAGGCTCCACAATCACGGCCTGGAAGGCCGTGCCACGGTTTTCACAGACAAGGGACGTTCAGACGTTCAGACGATTCTTTGAAGTTTCAGCTTAGGGTCTGCACAAGAATAACTTGGTAAAATTGGCGCTCAGATTTGCGCCAAATTTGGCCGCGAACGATTGAGCGAAACCGCAGGCGTAGCTGGGCTACGTTGAGGATTTTGCGATTGAGGAGCGGCCGAATCTGGTGTGAAGATGAGATGCCAAAATGCCAAGTTATTTTTTGCGCAGACCCTTAGGACCAAAGAATCCCTTGAAACAACTGCGAGACCAACCGGTATAATGCGCTATCGTGAAAAATAATCGAACTCGAAAATTCGTCGCGGTTGGGGTTGTTTTGTTGGTCTTTGTGGCTGGAGGCTATTACTACCTGGGAACGGCCAGCAAAGACGAAGAGCAGTACCTCACGGTGGACGTCACTCGTGGGTCCGTTCGCCGGACCGTGAGTTCCACGGGCACGCTGCAGGCCGTCATTACCGTCCAGGTGGGAAGTCAGGTTTCGGGACGCGTCAAGGAGCTTTCCGCTGACTTCAACAGCGTGGTGAAGAAGGGCCAAACCTTGGCGGTGATCGATCCCGCTAACTTCGAGGCGCAGCTTGAGAGAGCCAAGGCCCAGCTGGCAACTGCCCAGGCGACGGTCAAAAGCTCGGAAGCCAATCTGATAAACCGACAGGCCGAGCTGACCAGTAGCCAGGCCAACGTCGAGGCGTCACAGATCACTGTGGAGGAGGCTCAACGTCAGCTGCGACGCAGCCAGGAACTCTCTAAAGAAAAGGTAATATCTGAGCAGGAACTGGAAATCGCCCAGGCCAATGCGGCCCAGACCAGGGCACGACTTCGTCAGGCGAAGGCACAGGTCAGCCAGGTGGAAGCATCGATCAGATCCGCACGAGCCCAACAAGACCAGTCTGCGGCGAACGTCAAGCAGGCCCGAGCCGAGCTCAAGATGGCTAACGTCAACCTGCGCTACACCAATATTACTTCTCCGATCGACGGGGTTGTCATCGAGAGAAACGTCGACATCGGTCAGACTGTGGCCGCCAGCTTCCAGGCTCCCATCCTCTTTCTCATCGCCAACGATCTGAGCAAAATGCAGGTGATCGCTCAAATCGATGAAGCTGACATCGGTGCCATCTCCGAACAAGCCGACGTGGACTTCACCGTGGACGCCTTTTCTCGCCAGTCCTTTTCCGGAAAGATCTCGGAAATTCGACTCAGTTCGAAACTGCCGACTACCTCCAGTAGCGGCGCCGCGGCTGGTACTGGAGGGGGAGCCACCAACGTCGTCGTCTACAACGTGATGATTGATGTTGACAACCCGCAGCTGAAGCTCAGACCCGCGATGACGGCGAACGTCACCTTCACGGTAGCTCGTTTCGAAGACACCTTGAAAATCGCCAACGCCGCGCTTCGCTATCAGCCGGCAAACCAGGACCCAGAAGAGATTGAGAAAATGTTGCCTCCGCTGTCCGCATCGACATCGACGGACCGCCCACCGGATTCGATGAGAGCTCAGGGGCGCGGGCGCAGACCCCAGGGGGCCCCAGGACCAGGGGGCCAAGACGGTGACAGGAGGCGAGGGAAAAGTCCACTGGATTCGTCCGGAGCAGCGGGGACACAAGCCGGCCTGGGAGCGATTATCCGAACCTCCACCATCGAACAGTATGGAATCCAGGCTGGTCCCAAGATTCACTTTCCGGCGGCGGAACGAAGCCGGTCCAGGCGAGGTATCCTCTGGGTTCTGAAAGATGAGAAGCCTGAGCCTCGTCGCGTCCGTTTGGGTATTTCCGACGGGCGAGAGACCGTCATTCTGGAAGGAAACCTGGAAGAAGGAGAACAGGTGATTACCTGGAAGCTGGATGAGGAAGTCGGCTCGCAGCAGGCGGCGTCTCCCTTCAGCGGAGCCTTCGGGCCCCGCCGCAATCGAGGCGGTAACAGATCGGCTAGCCGGGGGGCCGGCGGTGCCAGGGGAACCGGCGGCGCCAGGCGTGGTGGAGGACGTTAGCCTTGGTTGAGACTGCGCCTTATGAACAACTCGGGACCGTCGTCGACAAACCGGTGACGACGGAAACTCAGGCCAGAGGCCTTATCTCGCTGGACCAGGTCTGGAAGATCTACGACCTAGGTGAGGTACGGGTCGAGGCCATGAGAGGGATTTCGCTTGAAATCCCCAAGGGGCAATTGGTGGCCATCATGGGGGCATCGGGCTCCGGTAAATCGACCATGCTCAACATCCTCGGATGCCTCGATCGACCCACCAGAGGAGTCTATCTGCTGGATGGTGTCGATGTTTCCACCTTCTCTACGGCTCAGCGAGCGGACATCCGTAATCAGAAGATCGGCTTCATGTTCCAAAGCTTCAACCTCCTCCCCCGCACCTCGGTCTGGGAGAATGTCGAGGCCCCCATGCTCTATGCTGGGGTGGCCAAAGCAGAGCGAACCAGACGGATCGAAGAGTCTTTGGAGATTGTCGGCATTCCCGAAAAGGCAAAAGCTCTCCCCAATCAGCTCTCGGGGGGGCAGCAGCAGCGCGTTGCGGTGGCCCGAGCACTGGTCAACCAACCCTCTATCCTGTTGGCCGATGAACCTACCGGAAACCTGGACAGCGTCACCTCAGATGAAATTCTACGGTTCTTGAAAAACCTCAATTCGGAGAAAGGGATCACCCTCATCGTGGTGACCCATGAGCGGAAGATCGCAGATTTTGCTTCCCGTATCATCGAGATGAGAGACGGAAACATTATCAGCGACGAGATGAACTAGCGATGAGTCCGAGAGGAGCGGGAAGGAATCCAATCGATTTCCGAACGGTTCTACTCCTCAACTCCATCACGCTTCGAGAGTAGGTATGAAATGAGCTTTTGGATGATTCTCAGAATATCGTTCAAGGCCTTGAATCGGAACAAGATTCGGTCTTTCCTAACCATGTTGGGCATCATCATCGGCGTGGGCGCCGTCATTGCGATGGTGAGTCTGGGGAAGGGGGCACAGCGACAGGTTCAGGAAGAGATCGCCGCCATGGGTTCCAACACGCTCTGGATCCGTGCTGGGAGCCGCCGCTCCTATGGCATCCGCAGCGGCTCAGGAACGATAAACACCCTCACGGCTGCCGACTTCGACGCCATGCAAGCTGAGCTGCCTACCGTGCGGGCGGTCAGCCCCAGTGCGTCCACCATGTCACAGGTCGTTGCCGGTAACCAGAACTGGAACACTCGAATCGAAGGCTACAACGAACAATACCCCTTGCTGCGCAACTGGAAAGTTGTACAGGGCACCTTCTTCGACGAGAACCATGTCAAGGGCGCTTCCCGGGTGGCTGTCCTGGGGCAGACGGTCGTTGATGAGCTATTCGGCGGAGGAGATCCGGTTGGCCACACCATTCGCATCAAGAACCTGCCCTTTCAGGTTCTCGGCGTTCTGGCCAAGAAGGGATCCAATAACTGGGGGCGAGATCAGGACGATACCATCGTCGTTCCTTTCACCACCGTGCAGAAGAAGTTCCAGGGCGGGGTATTGTATGTCCAGTCCGGGTTGATTGGAGCAGTCAGTGCCCGGGCCAGCTTTGCCGCTCAGGAACAGATTTCGAACCTGCTCCGGCAGAGACATAATCTAGACGGAAAGGCCGACGACTTCAGGGTGCGGAATCTCAGCGAATTTGCGGACGCGGCCGAGGCCACCAACCGGGTCATGACCGGGTTGCTGGCAAGCATTGCTGCGGTTTCACTGCTGGTCGGCGGCATCGGCATCATGAATATCATGCTGGTGTCCGTCACCGAGCGGACTAGGGAAATAGGCATCCGCATGGCGATCGGCGCACGACCTGCTCACGTAAGGGTTCAGTTCCTGTCCGAATCGATCCTCCTCTGTCTCTGTGGCGGCTTGGTGGGCCTGGCAGCCGGAATGGGCGGATCCTATGGGATATCTCAGCTGGCAGGCTGGCCAACCCTCATCGATCCCAACTCAGTCCTGATTTCGATCCTCTTCTCGGGAGCTATCGGGGTCTTGTTCGGTTACTACCCTGCGCACCGAGCTGCTGCTTTGGATCCGATCGACGCACTCCACTATGAGTGACACGGTCGGGAAATTTTCTCGCCGATGAAACTCATCCTCTCCGCCGTCTTGTTAGCCGCACTCATGATCAGTGGCTGCCAAGATGGCGAGCCCTCCGCTCCCGTCCTTGAAATCGGATACCAAAAACAGCTGTTCATCGACGATTTCGTCGTGTCTTCAACTCGAGGCGTCAGCCGCGTCCTTCATCCACTCCTGCGCTACTCAGGCAATCCCGTCATCGTCGGAGACGCGCCTGGCGAACGCTGGTCCGTTTCACCCAATGGGCGCGCGGTGCTGTTCGATGAGGAGACCGAACAGTTCAAGATGTGGTACATGACCTCGCAGATCGATCCGAAGGCTCACGCCGGAATTCAATACAAGGTGTCCTACGCTGTGTCCGAGGACGGCTATCAGTGGACCAAACCCAATCTGGGACTGGTCCAATCGGAAGGTTCCAGGGAAAACAACATGCTTCCCTGGGGCACCACCTGGATGAGGCGGGCCAACGTGATCAAGGACCCTCGTGATCCGGATGCAAGTCGTCGCTTCAAGATGACCTACGTGGACATCTTCGACGGTAAGTCCGCTGTCACCAAAGCTTATTCCGCAGATGGCATTCATTGGCTCCTGAACGGAGATGGAAATCCCTGGTTCCGGAAGCCTCACAACGGGAACCTGCTGGGCTGGGATCCCCGGGTCGAGAAATTCATCTTCTACGTGCGGATGCCTGGAAGCCCCAACTCCGTCGGTCGAGCTACTAGCCCCGACTTCGAGACCTGGTCGGATGCCGAAACCATACTCGCGCCGGATCCCGACGAGTCTCAACGACATTTCAAAGGGCTGGCCTCCTTCCTCTACGAGGGCGTTTATCTAGGCTGGCTCTGGGTCTTCGAAAAGAGTGGGGACGAGTGGGTGAGAGCTTACTCGGAATTGGCCTTCAGCCGAGATGGCATTCAGTGGAGCCGGCCCTTCCCCGGCGGCTTCATCCTGAGCAAGGGAGAACCTGGTTCCTGGGATAGCGAGCTCAGCATTCCGGTGGCCCCCGTGGTCTACGACGGCAAGCTGTGGACCTACTACTGGGGCGAAAACATTCCCTACGGAACGGAGAGCCTTAAGAAGATTCAGGAAGGTTGGATAGAAGAAGGAGAGCGAAAGCAGCGGGCGACCGGACTCGCTCAGCTGCGCCTCGACGGGTTTGTTTCGCTGACTACTTCCACAAAAGACGCAACCGTTACCACCAGAACGCTAGTACCTGTCGAGGGACGACTTACCGTCAACGCCAACACTCGAGGCCAACTGAGAGTCGAGATTCTGGATCGGAAGGGAGACCCCATCCCCGGGTTCGGAGCTATGGATTGCGATCCGGTGATGACCGATTCGCTGGCTCATGTCATCAGCTGGAAGGGCCAAACGAGCCTCAGTCAGCTCCAGGGAAGGAAGATTCAGATCCGCTTCCATCTGCGAGATAGTGATCTGTACGCCTTCCAGTTTTCCCCTCCAGAATAGCTTCGGAGCGGCTACTTATCCATCGGATCTGGACTTCCGCCACAAACCGCTTGCCAGATTCACGCCCGCATCCAGGACATACCAGGTCGCAAGAAAGGCGACACATTCAAGCATGAAGCTACCGAGTTTGTAGAAGAGTTCGGCGATCAGGAGGGACGCGGAGGCGACCGGCAGCTGCTCCAGAAGTAGTTGCCGAATGGGAATGGATTGGATCAGTGAGTACATCAAGAACTCCTTTTCAATAGGCAAGTCTGAGTCTATCAGATTATTCAGCCCTTCCCACAACTTCGATCTTGGCGGGTGGAGCCCGACCGAGCCAGGGCGCGGAAACCACCTGAACCAGCAGCTTGACGGCGCTGCTTCCATCTCTGACAATCTAGCCTGGATCCGAAGATTAGATTACAAAGCGGGAGGCACTCTCACAATGGCTTCTCAGATTCTGGCACTCGATTTTGATGGCGTCATCTGTGACAGCGCCGGTGAGTGTCTTTTCACCTCTTATTCCTACTATGCCCCAATCGCCGGCCTCGCCCCTGCACCGCACCTGGACGAGATTCCCGAGAGTCTCCGAAAGAAGTTCTATCGGATACGGCCCTTTATCCGTGACGGCAAAGACTACATGCTGATTCTCTACTTCATTACCAAGGGAATACCCATTAAGATACAGGAGGACTTCGATCAACGTTCCCGCGACCATCTGGATCGAGTGTGCCAAGAGGTCGGAGCCGCAGATTCAAAGGAGCTGGAGGAGCTCTTTCAAGGAAAACGCCGTGACATTCGGGCACGGAATGAGACCACCTGGCTAGGGCTGAACCCACTTTACCCGGAGTTGGAAGAGGGACTGCTGGCCTGCCAGGACCGCTTTGATCAGATCTACGTGACCACCTCCAAGCCTACCGATGCAGTCGTCGAGATCTTGTCCCATCACCGAATTCCTCTGCCAGAAAACCACATCTACGGCTACGACAAGGTACAGAAGGATCGGGGCAAAAACGGACACCTGAAGACGGTCCATGAGCTCACCGGGGCTCCCTTTGAAGAAATCCACCTGGTGGACGACCAGGTCTCGCATTTAAAGGCAGCCCGCCAACTAGGTGCCAACTCCTACCACGCCAGCTGGGGCTACACGACCGTGCAACAACAGGAGGAAGCAGAGGCTGCCGGCATCACGCGCTTGAACCAAGAAACAATGGCAGGCTGGATGGCGCAACTTCTGCGCGAACCTTAGGGTTTGTTCAAGAATAACTTCGCAGAGTTGGCTCTCGGATTTGCGCCAGATTTGGTCGCGCACGATTGAGCGAAACCGCAGGCGTAGCCGGGTCTACGTTGAGGATTTTGCGATTGAGGAGCGGCCGAAGACGATGCAAATCTGAGCGCCAATCCTACCAAGTTATTCTTGCGCAGACCCTAAGCCTATAGCCTTGGTTGTCTGGCTCCATAAGCACGCTAGCTCCGCGCAGCGGTTTCCAATCAGAAACGCTTCTGGCCGTTGTATTTTCTGTACCAGGACGAAACTCGTGCGACGTAGGCGGGAGTTTTCCCGTTGTTGGGCACGCAGTGGCAACGTCCCACGACTCCAGGACCGGCGTTGTAGGCGGCAACCGCCAGCCGGTAGCTTCCTTTGAAGCGGTCTATAAGCTGGCCCAAGTACTCAGTTCCGGCAGCGATGTTGTTTTCCGCTCCGAAAGGGTTTCCTCCCCTGAGCGAAAAGAAGGTAGAAGGTTTCAGCTGCATCAACCCCATGGCGCCGGAGCTGGAAACCACGAACTGCCGCCCCGAAGATTCGGTTTGGACGACCGCTCGAACAAGCGCAGATTCCACGCCGTGTATTTTGGACTGACTCCGGATGCCGTCCCTCACCGAGCCTTCCAACCCGAGCGATTGGACGAGAAACGCGACCGGCCCGTAGATGAGCCGGAGCTTCTGCCCCTCGAGGA
>Ga0310121_10000189_pt1 | contig 66960 bp, 59 predicted proteins | sample CB27_Tmax_986_MG_FD_203504 | JGI IMG/M metagenome (GOLD analysis project Ga0310121, IMG submission 203504) | Marine microbial communities from Western Arctic Ocean, Canada - CB27_Tmax_986 | ecosystem: Environmental > Aquatic > Marine > Oceanic | place: Canada: Western Arctic Ocean | collected... | reverse complement strand
AAAACCGGATCTTGTTCTCAAGGTTAACGAACCACTGAATGCCAAGCCCTGTTGGACATGCACTCGGCGGTATCGCCGCTGGCTACCTTCTGGGCGGCGGTACGGTCGACACACCCACCACTCGGTCGAGCCCGTGGTTGACAGGGCGTAAACTCCTGTTCGAGCAGAGGGCTTTCGTGTTTGGGTTGCTCGGAGTCCTCCCGGATATCGATTTTCTGTTCGGTGTTCACTCCACCTATACTCATTCGGTCGGAGCGACCGTCGTTGTCGGTCTTTTGGGTGGGTTCGTCGGAAGACATCTGGGATCACATCCTTATCTGAGTGTTGGGGCGGCGTACGGCTCACACGTCGTACTCGATTGGCTGGGGTCAGATACGGTGGGTCCTCTCGGTGTCATGGCGCTCTGGCCACTAAGTTCAGACTTTTATCTTTCTGACCGCCATTGGTTCATGGCGGTGTGCCGTGAGTACTGGGTAGCGGAGTGTTGGTGGCACAACACCTGGGGGCTAATGAGAGAACTGATGGTGCTCGGCCCGGTTACATTAGGCGCGATCGTTGCCAGTCGCGGGTTAAAGCGCTGACGGCTGTTAACTCCAGAAGCCCGTCTGTGTTGACCAGCGGCCGAGCCGCTGCGATCTTTTCGACTTCGTTAAAAGTCCAGGTCTTCTCCGAGCACCTCTGCGAGCCTGAGTATTCCTTGCTCTCGACTGAACGAACCTCAAAAAAACCCTTAAAATATTCGGTCTCGACCACAACCGCCGATCGAGGTAAGGTCATTCTGATCCCAATAGAATCTCAGACCAGAGGCTGACATTGCGTGACTAAGAAAAAATACCTAATGTCATCAGCTCAGATGACTATAATCGCTGCAGTTCAGGAGGAAGCCGTGGTTCAAGGATCTCGGATTTTACGAAGTGCGTTTATTGTAGTCGCCTCGGTCATATACCTGGTCGCGCCGTCGGCCCATGCCCAGGTACAGAACAACGCAGGCGGCGCAGGTCAGTCACCGCGGACACCGTGGGGTGATCCAGATCTCCAAGGGCTCTGGAACAACGCTACCATTACCCCACTCCAGCGTCCCGAGTCTCTCGGCGACAAGGCGTTTCTTACAGCCGAGGAAGCGGCTGCAATGGAGCAACGGGCCGCCGAAGGCTTTAGTCAAGCCAACACACCAAGAGAGGTGCGAACCGAACCACTACCGGTCGGCGGCGATGTCGGCGCTTATAACAGCTTCTGGACGGAAGAGGGGACAGCAGTTGTGCAAACCGGGCGGACGTCACTGATTTCGGACCCGCCGAATGGCCAGCTGCCACAACTCACCGCTGAAGCAGAGGCACGGATTGCATCGCCGGCGTACCGGCGGCTTGCGGACGTCCGAGACGGCCGGGTGCCAGCGGACGGACCAGAGGAGATGGGACTGAGCGAGCGATGCCTGTGGTATCGCGGGATCGGTCATATCTCGCCCACCGGTTACAACAACAACTATCACTTTTTTCAAACGCCTGACGCTTTGGTGATTCTGCAAGAGCACATTCACGACGTACGCTACATCTTCCTCGACGGACGCCCACATTTACCGTCGTCCATTCGTCAATTTGCCGGCGATTCCAGAGGTCGGTGGGATGGAGAAACACTCGTGGTCGAGACTACGAATGTTCGAGAGCCGTTTATTAGGCGGTGGAATCTCCCTCAACACTCGCTAGGACGGGGGGATCTCAGTGACCAGGTTTTGCTTGTCGAGCGATTTACGCGCACGGGGCCTGACACGTTGAACTACGAGTTCACAGTGAATGACCCAAATACCTGGACGAAACCGTGGACTGGATCCTTGCCCATGGCGAGAACTGACGGGCCCATGTTCGAGTTTGCGTGTCACGAGGGAAACCATGGCTTGATGAACATTATGGCCGGTTCCCGTGCCGAGGACGCCAGGTAATTTCTGGGCGCGGGTCTACACCGCAGCGGCCTGGTGTTGCTACGAGTTTGGAGTGACAAGTCCTCGACAGGAAAAACATTGAGGACTTCGGTTCGAGGAAAAGTGCGACGCCGTACTGGAATCCTACTCGTCGTCTTGATTCTTCCTTTGGTCACATAGTACGGTTGCCTGCTTGCCGGTCGACGTTCCTCCGGTAGCCCTCCCAGAACCAAAATGACCCACGCGCCGGACGCTGATCTCAAGCGGACCCCGTTACACGCACGACACCGGGCACTGGGTGCGCGGATGATTGCGTTTGGCGGATGGGATATGCCGGTTGAGTACTCTGGTATTACGGACGAACATATGGCCGTGCGCACAGGAGTCGGACTGCTCGATGTGAGTCACATGGGCGAGGTCGAGATCGCGGGTGGCGATGCGTTGGAGGCAGTTCAGAAACTTACCAGCAACGATGCAAGTCGGCTAGATGTTGGCCAGGCGCAATATTCGGTGTTGACGGCTCATGATGGTACGTGTGTCGACGACCTACTTGTGTTTCGGTTGGCGGATGCCCACTATCTCCTCGTGATCAACGCGGCGAACATCGCGAAAGACGCAGGATGGATTAAACAGGAGATCGCGTCGTTCGGCGATGCGGTTTCGGTCAATTCGAGTAGTCGCTATGCGCTGCTTGCGGTGCAGGGGCCTCTAGCACGCGACGTCCTCCAACCGCTGACCGGCGTGGAACTCGACTCCATTGGATACTATCGGTTTGCATCGGGAGAAGTGGCGAGTGCTCGTGCGACCATTTCTAGGACTGGCTATACGGGTGAGGACGGATTTGAGGTGTTTGTGTCACCGCAGTCGGTGGAGCAGGTGTGGGATGCCGTGCTCGCGGCCGGACACTCGGCAGGGATTAAACCGGTCGGACTTGGAGCCCGTGACACGCTGCGATTGGAAGCTTCCATGCGTCTTCATGGAAACGACATTGATGAAAAAACAACCGTTCTTGAAGCCGGACTGGACTGGGTGGTTGGGTGGGATAAACCATTATTTAACGGTCGCGAGGCGTTGATGAAACAGAGAGCTGAAGGCGTATCTCGAAAGCTCGTCGGGTTCGAAATGGTCGATCGAGGGATCGCACGCCATGGGTATGCGGTCTACGTCGGCGGTGACAAGGTCGGAGCAGTCACCAGCGGCACGAGAACGCCGTATCTCAAGAAGGCAATCGGGATGGCGTATGTGCCGGTTGAGGCAAGTGTAGTGGGAACCGAGATCGCGGTCGCGGTTCGAGATCGACATGTCACGGCTCAGGTGGTGAAGATGCCATTCTACAAACGCACGTAAGAAGTTTTACTGAGCAGTATGTCCTGCTGGTGAGGAGTCAATTTGTATGTACCCTGCGGATTTAAAGTACAGCACGGACCATGAATGGATCAGCGTAACCGGTAAAATTGGGCGTGTCGGAATTACGGACTACGCACAGCAACAACTGGGGGATGTGGTCTACGTTGAGCTACCGGACGTCGGTAGGAGTTTTAAGCAGGGAGAGCAGTTTGGGTCAATTGAGTCGGTGAAGGCGGTCTCCGATCTGTACTGCCCCGTATCCGGCGAAGTAGTCGAACTTAACACGGTCCTAAGCGAAAGCCCTGAGTCGGTGAACAAACAGGCACACGAGACGTGGTTGATCGCCATTAAGCTATCCGATCCCGACGAGCTGTCAAGGTTACTCGACGCCGACACGTATTCCGAGTTGGTGGCTTAGTTGGGGTCTGGAATGTCCCACCCGCCAAAAGCATCACCGGATGTTACGAGGATCGATTTTCGACCCAGCGACACGTTCGCTCGTCGTCACATCGGGCCCGGTCAGGATGATATTGGCGACATGTTGGGCGTGGTCGGTGCGTCTTCGCTGAGCGCTTTGATGGCCGAGGTTGTCCCGGCCGGGATTCGCTGTGAGGCGTCACTTGAACTTCCGCCGGCCGAGTCGGAGTCGGAATACCTGGCACGGATGAAGGCCATGGCCAGTTGTAACGCGGTTTACCACTCGTTCATCGGGCTGGGGTACTACGGCACGATCACGCCGAGCGTTATCCTTCGCAACGTGCTAGAGAATCCAGGATGGTACACGCCCTACACGCCCTACCAGGCCGAGGTGGCGCAGGGACGTCTCGAGGCGTTGTTGAATTTTCAGACGATGGTCAAGGACTTGACGGCGATGGAGGTGGCCAACGCCTCTCTACTCGACGAGGCGACAGCCGCGGCGGAGGCGATGGCGCTCCTGCATCGAGTTGGATCCCAAGGGACAAAACGTGGTGATCGCTTTGTGGTTAGTGATACGTGTTTCCCACAGACGATCGAACTTGTGCGCGGACGCGCCGAGCCACTCGGGGTTGAGGTGGTCGTGCAGTCGGGTGATGTGCTCACGGTTGACGACCAAACGTTTGGTGTCCTACTCCAGTATCCGGATGCTAATGGAGCGGTTCGACCGCTTGAGGATGCAATCGCAAGCGCCCATGAGACCGGGGCGTTGGTGGCGGTGGCAACCGACCTGTTGGCCCTTACAATGATTAAACCACCGGGTGAGTTAGGTGCGGACATCGTTTTCGGTAGCGCACAGCGTTTCGGGGTTCCCATGGGATATGGAGGACCGCATGCTGCGTTTTTCGCGAGCCGAAAAAATTATGTACGCCAACTGCCGGGCCGGCTAATCGGTGTCTCTGTCGACCGACGCGGGCGCGGTGCGTATCGGATGGCTTTACAGACGCGCGAACAGCACATCCGCCGCGAACGGGCAACGTCGAATATCTGTACAGCGCAGGCGTTACTGGCCAACATGGCTGGTCTTTACGCGGTCTACCATGGGCCGGAGGGATTGAGGGTCATTGCGCGCCGAGTTCACGGACTTGCGGCAGAGCTGGCCGGTCGGTTATCGGCGCTGGGTATTGCGCAGCGAAACGAGTGCTTCTTCGACACCTTACACCTGTCGATGGAGTCGGTTAATGCCGCTGACCGGGTCCGACGTGTGGCGGAGGCGGCAGGGATGAACTTCAGGTACTTCGCTGAGAGCGAGATCGGAATTTCGTTCGATGAGACTACAACGATAGCCGACGTAGATGCGATCCTTGCCGTTTTCGGCGGAGAGCATGGAGTCTCTGCTGGGGTGCCCGCGAGTGGACCATCGGAGCTACCGGTGACCGTTCGCCGCACCAGCGATTTCCTCAGTCATCCGGTCTTTAATATGTATCACTCAGAGCTTCAGATGATGCGGTATCTGAAGCAATTGGAGCGCAAAGACCTCGCGCTGGATACATCGATGATCCCACTCGGGTCATGCACAATGAAACTGACCGCTGCAACAGAGCTTCGGCCGCTTACGTGGGCTGAATTCGGTGAACTTCATCCGTATGTTCCGCCGGAACAGGCCGCGGGGTATGGGAAACTGTTTGCTGAGTTGGAGGCAGCGCTCCAAAAGATCACTGGGTTGCCCGCTGTCTCATTGCAGCCAAACTCGGGCGCACAGGGCGAATTCGCTGGGCTGATGGTCATTCGCGCCTACCATTACGCCCACGGTGGCCAGCAGCGCGATGTGGTCTTGATCCCCTCGTCAGCCCACGGGACAAATCCGGCGAGCGCAGCGATGGCCGGTATGCGAATCGTGATAGTTGCCTGCGACAAGAACGGTAATGTCGATGTCGACGATCTGAAGGCGAAAACAGCGGAACATGGTGACCGACTTAACGCGTTGATGATTACGTACCCGTCAACCCATGGTGTCTTCGAGGAGTCGGTCAAGGAGATCTGTGCCACCGTTCATGCCGAGGGTGGTCAGGTGTATATGGACGGAGCCAACATGAACGCACAGGTGGGACTAACCAACCCGGCGGCCATCGGCGCCGATGTGTGCCACCTTAACCTCCACAAGACGTTCGCGATTCCTCACGGAGGCGGAGGGCCGGGCATGGGCCCGATCGCCGTCGCTGCTCACCTTGCTCCCTATCTGCCCGGCCATCCGGTGGTGCCGACTGGCGGGTCAGATCCGATCCGGCCGATTGCGGCGGCCCCGTGGGGTAGTGCCAGTATTCTCTTGATCTCTCACGCGTATATTTGTCTGTTGGGTGCGGAGGGCATGACTCAGGCGACGAGCGTGGCGATGCTCAGTGCGAACTACATGAAGTCACGGCTCGAATCATCCTTTGACGTGCTCTATACAGGTGCGAACGGTAGAGTGGCGCATGAGGTTATTTTTGATTTGCGGCCCTTCCGTTCAGCGGCGGATGTTACCGAGCAGGATGTGGCCAAGCGATTAATGGACCTTGGATTTCACGCACCGACGGTATCGTTTCCTGTCCCTGGCACGCTAATGGTTGAACCGACAGAGAGCGAACCGCTGGAGGAACTCGACCGGTTCTGTGACGCGATGATTCGGATCAGGCAAGAAATCCAAGACGTGATCGACGGTGCTGCAGACCGGGTGGATAACGTGCTCAGAAATGCTCCTCACACCGCTGAAGAGCTCACCGCGACAAAGTGGACCCATCCGTATTCACGGGAGCAGGCGGCGTTTCCACTCCCTTTTGTCCGTGGGCGTAAGTACTGGCCACCGATAAGCCGGATTGACGATGCGCACGGCGACCGCCATCTCATCTGCGCCTGTCCGCCGACTGACGTATATGCCGACACCCAGGAAGTCAGCTAGCCACCCATTTACGGGTCTGAGCCACCTGAGAGAAGCTCTGCCTGACGACGAAACGCAGCCGCTAGGGCTAGCGTTACCGGCCCCGGTGCACCTGATCCAACGGTGCGGTCTTCTACGCGTGTTACGGGAAGGATTTCACGAGTCGTGCTCGTAATGAAGATCTCGTCAGCCTCGTGCACATCCGAGTCTCCTAAGACTGTCTCGCGAACCGTGAAGCCGGTATGGGCACCGATCTCGAAAACAAAGTTCCGCGTAACCCCTTCCAAGAGACCTGATTCGAGGGATGGTGTGAGAACCTTACTCTCCTTAACAAGGAAGATATTGGACTGCGAGCATTCTGAGAGCTCGCCTCGGTAATTGCGCATAAGAGCCTCCTGGGCGCCCGCTTGAATCGCTTCCTGCATGGCGAGGGCGCTGTTCAAGAGATTATTGGACTTGATTCGAGGGTTAACAGCCTCGGGATGATTCCGCAAGATTGATGAAATGATGATCCGGATCCCGTTCTCCATGTTTTCTGGAGAAGTTTCGCGATGGGTCTTGACGATGATTATTACCGTCGGTGTGGGACAGCCGGCCGGATCGTAGCTAAGGTCGCCAACGCCGCGGGTGACGATAAGTCGAACATACTGTTCACCCTTGAGCGCTGCGTGACGCATTGTCGTGGTGATCGCAGCGGCTAATTCGGAGTCGTCTTGCGGGATTGTCAGGTTTATGAGTGATGCAGAAGTTCTGAGACGAGTCAGATGCCGGTCCAGGAGAAAAGGAGACTGACGGTAGGTTCGGAGGGTTTCGTAGACCCCTTCGCCGTACAGGAATCCATGATCGAACACCGGAACCACTGCGACTGCGCCATCGCTAATCGTCCCATTCACGTAAACCGTTGAGTTGAACGGTGATTCTTCCACGTCCTCTATTATCGCCTAGACGGACATATAATCCGACCGATGATGGGTAACCGGTGATGAGGGTGCTTACGTCGGAACAGATGCGGGAGGCTGATCGACGGACGATCGAGGAGGTCGGGATCCCGTCAATGGCGCTGATGGAGAATGCCGGGCGCCAGATCGTCTCGGCAATGAACGCGACGATCGACAACTTGGAGCGCCGGTGCGTCGGGATTATTTGTGGACGTGGCAACAACGGCGGTGACGGTCTTGTAGTAGCCAGACTGCTGTCGCAGCAGGGATTGACCGTCCGCGTATTTCTACTGAGCAGAGCCGAAGACGTCGTGGGAGACACCGGCAAGAACCTACATGCCGCTGAGAACCTCGGGTTGTCAATCATCGAGGTTCCGGATCGTGACAGCTGGTATGGCGCGCGGTCTGGGATTGACGAATGCGAAGTGCTGGTCGATGCCATCTTCGGGACCGGGCTGAACCGACCGCTTGACGGTCTCTCAAGCTTGGTGGTCGGAGACGTTAATGCGCAGGACGTGCCCGTGGTCGCCATCGACCTGCCCAGTGGGCTGTCGGCCGACCTAACCAATCCGATCGGCGAGGCAATCAAGGCCGATGTTACTGTGGCGCTTGCCGCCCCAAAACTGGCACTGTTATTAGCTCCGGCTAAGTCCTTGGCGGGTGACGTAGTGATAGCCGATATCGGCATTCCGGCTGGAGTGATCGATGCCGTGCCAGGGAAACAACTGGAGCTCCTCATACCTGAGGAGGTCGAATCTCTCATACCTCCTAGACCTGACGACACGCACAAAGGCCAGTTCGGTCACGTCCTTGTGGTGGCTGGCAGTGTGGGTAAGTCCGGGGCTGCGGTGTTGGCTGGTCTGGGCGCGTTGCGGTCGGGCGCAGGATTAGTGACCGTGGCGACTCCGTGTGGCTGCGTCACGTCGGTATCGACAGCGGTGCCGGAGTATATGACACTGCCGTTACCAGAGAACGAAGAAGGCACAGTGGCTGCCGAGGCCCTCGAGATGATTCTCGAGTTTGACTGCGACGCGATTGCGGTGGGACCAGGACTTGGGGCGTCGGATGCGGTGTCGGCTCTAGTTCATGGACTCGTCGAGCGATCCAGTGTCTCGCTGGTTCTCGATGCCGATGCACTCAACGTCTTTGAGATGGATCCGAGCCGTCTCGCGGGTCGTGACGGCATTTCGATCATCATCACTCCGCATCCTGGTGAGATGGCGAGACTCTGTCAAGTCACTTCGGCTGAGGTTCAGGCTGACCGATTGAATACTGCGCGTCGCTTTGCCACGGAGCACCAGATTTTTGTAATGCTTAAAGGCTCTGGAACCGTCATTGCTGATCCAGAAGGGGCTATGTGGATCAATCTTACCGGAAATCCTGGGATGTCGACCGGCGGTGTGGGTGACGTGCTGACCGGCATGACGGCTGCATGGCTCGCACAGTTGAGGCGGCCAGAACACGCCTGTCAAGTCGCTGTCTTTCTTCACGGCCTAGCCGGTGACTTGGCAGCCGATGAGCGCGGAGAAATAGCTCTGGTGGCATCTGATCTGGTTGCCCACTTGGGTCAGGCGTCGCGCGAGGTGACCGAACCATCAGTCAGCGACTGAAAGCCTCCTGTCGGGAGGACTTTCGCGCGCAGGCTACGCGCCGTAACGCGTGCATGGTTCTTGCGGTGATTGAGGCAATGAATTGAACTGCGGGGTTCGTCTTGTGGCGTTTTCGCCTGCCGACAAATCAGCAGCTCTGTTGTACGGTGTTAGAGTTCCGTGTGCTGCTCGTGGAGCCGACTGCGAAGAGGTCGGTGTGACTTTCAGCGAGCCGGAATCAGAGTTCTAGATGTGATGATGGCCCATAGAGGACGTGGATACTTTCTACCTAAGTCATAGCGAGGAGGAAACGATCCGGATCGCCCGTCAGCTGGTAGCTGAGCTGGAGGGTGGGACGACGATTCTTCTGTTCGGCGAGCTTGGCGCCGGGAAGACGGCGTTTGTTCGAGGCTTGGTTGAAGGTGCTGGAGGAAACCCAGACGACGTCTCGAGTCCGACGTTTACGCTCCTGCAGCCGTACGCAGGACGCCTGACCGTGCACCACGTCGATCTCTACCGGGTGACATCTTTCGAGGTTGACGAGCTGGGCCTGGACGAACTCGCGACACCGTTAGCACTCGTTGCGATTGAGTGGGCTGACAGACTACCGCTGGTGCCGGTGAGGTCGGTCGCCGTCCATATTGATGACCAGGGGGCTGACAAACGGGAGATTAGAATCAACACGAGTGGCTCTGACATCGAGGCTCTTGACCCGGTTGTCACTCGCTAACACGGTCGTTTCTGCTGTTTTGTTATTCGCTATGGTAGTTTGGAGCTTCCTTTGAAATGATCACGTCATGCACATGGCTTTCACGGATGCCCGCTGGCGTGATTCGGATGAGTCGCGCGTTCTGCCGAAGCAAGGGGATCGTTTCAGCACCACAGTAACCCATTCCAGCCCGGAAGCCTCCGATCAGCTGATGGATCATCGCACCGACGGACCCCTTGTACGGCACTCGACCCTCTATCCCCTCCGGTACAAGTTTTTGGCTCGTGTCGTCATTCGAAACTTGACCGTCGAGGTCGAATTCCTCCTGAAAGTATCGGTCACGACTTCCGCGGCGCATCGCGCCAATCGAGCCCATCCCCCGGTATTCCTTGAAGCTACGGCCTTGATACAGGATGAGCTCGCCGGGTCCCTCGTCAGTCCCTGCAAACAGACTCCCTATCATCACGGCACTGGCGCCTACGGCGATTGCCTTGGTGATGTCTCCCGAGAATCTTACGCCACCGTCGGCGATAATCGGGATGTCGTGGTGGGCCGCAGCCTCCGCACAATCAGCGATAGCGGTCATCATCGGCACACCGATGCCGGCCACCACACGAGTGGTACAGATCGACCCTGAGCCGATTCCAACCTTCACGGCGTCCACTCCGGTTTCGATCAAGGCCTCCATTCCTTCTGCAGTGGCTACGTTCCCAGCAATTAGATCTACCGACGGAAACGCGCGGCGAAGACGCTTGGCAGTGTCGAGAACGTTCTGGGAATGACCGTGCGCGCTGTCGAGTACGAGCACGTCCACGTGGGCGGCCACGAGTGCCTCGGCCCGCTCCATTGTGTCGCTGACGATCCCGACTGCCGCTCCGACCCTTAGACGCCCTAAGCGGTCTTTACAGGCGTTTGGGTACTTAATTGCTTTCTGTATGTCCTTCACGGTGATTAGTCCGCGGAGATTGAAGTCTCCATCCACGACCAGCAGTTTTTCAACGCGATGTCGGTGGAGAATCGCCTTGGCTTCATCGAGCGTCGTTCCGACCGGCACTGTAATTAAATTCTCGCGAGTCATTACCTCTGATATGGGACGGTGCACATCACCCTGGAAGCGCAGGTCACGGTTGGTCAGGATGCCGACAAGGCGTCCTTCGTTACGGCCGTCGTTGGTAATAGGCACACCAGAGATTCGATACTTCCGCATCAGATCGAGTGCTTGAAAGATGCTGCTCTGAGGTGACAAGGTGATCGGATTGACAATCATGCCACTCTCTGACCGTTTAACCCGGTCGACTTCAGCTGCCTGGTCGGCGATCTTGAGGTTTTTGTGGATGACGCCCATACCACCGAGTTGAGCCATGGCGATCGCCATTCGAGACTCTGTGACGGTATCCATGGCGGCGCTCATCAGCGGTACGGTCAGAGAGATGTTACGCGTGACTTGGGTCGAGACGTCAACGCGGCTTGGCAAGATCCGTGAATGGCGTGGTACAAGCAAGACGTCGTCGAATGTCAAGGCGGTTTTGATGGATAATGCGGATGATGTTGCCGTCCCCTCAGTTTTGGTTTGCATGATCAAGCCCCATGACATTTCTTGTATTTCTTACCGCTTCCACACGGGCACGGGTCGTTGCGTCCAACCTTGGCGGCATCCCGTCGGACAGTCCGCACCGAGGCGTCGTCGCCGCCGACCCGCGCAGGGTGAGGCGCGCTGCCGACTCCAGCCAGTCTCCCCGCGGCTGGCTGAGGCTCGTTGTATGAAAGCGGTGTAGTACGGCGAATCTGTGGCTGGAAAGAGGCGTTGTCACCCTCTCTGACCACCGGACGCAGTCGCCAGAGATACTTGACTGTCTCCTCGTCGATCCGCTCCTTCATAGCCTGAAACATTCCAAAGCTTTCGCGCTTGTATTCAACGAGGGGATCTCGCTGGCCGTAGCCTCGAAGGTTGATGCCCTCTTTCAGGTGGTCCAGGCTGTATAGATGGTCTTTCCACTGCACATCAACGACCTGAAGCATGACGTCGCGTTCGACACGCCGAAGGACCTCCTCGTCGATCGCGGTCTCCTTCTCAGCGTATGTCGTACGGGCTGTATTCCAGATGTTTTCGTGCATTTCATCGATGGTCTTCTTATCGAGGTCGATCGATGAAAGTTGGTCGGTGCCCAACCCAAATGTTTTTCCAGAGGATAGCTTGAGTGCGCCGAGATCCCAGTCCTCTGGCTCGACCTCCTCGCCACAATAGGACTCAACAAGGGTGTCGACTTGTTCCTCCGCCAGCGTCATCAGGTAGGCTCGGAGATCGATGGTTTTGCTACCTGATTCTTCGGTCTCGTCCTCGATTTGGATTCGACCCTCTAGCAGTTCCCGGCGCAAGCCGTAGACGCTCTCGCGCTGCTTGTTCATTACGTCGTCGTACTCGAGCAAGTGCTTTCTGACCGAAAAGTGCTGCGCCTCGACTTGCTTCTGGGCTCGCTCGATCGCACGGGTGACCATCTTGTGCTCGATCGGTACACCTTCTTCCATCCCAAGACGTTCCATTAGGCCTGAGATGCGCTCGGATCCGAAGATTCGCATCAGGTCGTCCTCAAGCGAGAGATAGAATTGTGATGAACCGGGGTCGCCCTGTCGACCCGCTCGCCCGCGCAGTTGATTGTCGATACGGCGTGCTTCGTGGCGCTCGGTGCCAATGATGTGGAGTCCTCCCGCGGAGACTACCTCGGCGTGCTCGGAGTCGGTCTTCTGCGTAAAAAACGAAAGGACACGCTGCCAGGCCTCTCGGGGTATTCGGTAGTAGCGATCGCCGTGAGAAAAATAGACGTACGTCTCGTCGTCGACTACGCGAAACTCTGTTTTTGCAATCTCCTCCGCCGCCTCTTCTTTAAGCGCTTGTTTCCGGGCCATATACTCGGCGTTACCCCCAAGGAGAATATCGGTGCCTCGCCCGGCCATGTTTGTCGCTATTGTGATGTTGCCCTTTCGACCCGCCTGAGCAACGATTTCCGCCTCCTGCTCGTGATACTTGGCGTTGAGGACGACGTGTCGTACGCCGCGGCGCTTCAGCAGCTTTGCGAGGCGCTCCGATTTCTCGATCGAGACTGTACCGCACAGAACCGGCCGGCCAAGTTTCTGCTTTTCCTCTATATCTTCTGCGATCGCTAGGTATTTTTCATCGCTGGTGCGGTAGATAGCGTCGGGTCCTTCGACACGTAATAGTTCGCGATTGGTCGGAACCGCGATAACGTCTAGGTCGTAAATCTTGGCGAATTCCTGGGCTTCCGTCTCGGCGGTGCCAGTCATGCCAGAGAGCTTGTCGTACTTGCGGAAGTAGTTCTGAAACGTGATGGTGGCGAGCGTTTGATTCTCTCGCTCGATCTTGACCTTCTCCTTGGCTTCCACCGCCTGGTGCAGGCCGTCGCCCCAGCGTCGCCCCGGCATCAATCGACCGGTGAATTCATCGACGATGACCACTTGGTTATCCTTAACCATGTAGTCAACATCGAGCCGAAAGAGGCTGTGCGCACGCAGGGCCTGGTTGACGTGGTGAAGAAGCGGCATGTTCGTGGGGTCATAGAGGCCGCCGGGTTGAAGGCGCGCTTTGAGCAGCTGCTCGACCTTAGCAATACCGCTCTCGGTAAGCGCGACGGTTTTGTGCTTTTCGTCTTTGAGAAAGTCACCGGTCGATTCGAGAGCCTCGCGCTCCTCGGCAGGAACATTGCCTTGAGTTACGGCACCGGCCTGGAGTTTCGGAATGATCCGGTTGACCTCGTTATAGAGTTCGGTGGACTGCTCGGCGGGCCCAGAGATTATAAGCGGCGTTCTTGCCTCGTCAATCAAGATACTGTCTACTTCGTCTACGACTGCGAAGTTGTGCGGCCTCTGGACGAACTGCGAAATATCAAACTTCATGTTATCGCGCAGGTAGTCGAAGCCAAACTCGTTGTTGGTTCCGTATGTAATATCGCACGCATAGGCTGCCGTCCGCTCGGCATCCCGCAGGTCGTGCTGGATCACGCCGACTGTCATGCCTAAGAAACGGTAAATTCGCCCCATCCATTCCGAGTCGCGCCGGGCGAGGTAATCGTTGACCGTCACTGCGTGAACACCCTTGCCAGAAAGTCCGTTAAGGTAGGCTGCAAGCGTGGCGACCAACGTCTTGCCCTCTCCGGTTTTCATCTCAGCAATCTGGCCAGCATGAAGCACCATCCCTCCGATCAACTGAACGTCAAAGTGGCGCATGCGTAGCGTGCGCCATCCTGCCTGACGGACGACGGCAAAGGCATCGGGCAGTAGATCGTTGAGTGACTCTCCCTGCTCGACCCGTGCTTTAAAGTCACCTGTCTGGCGTTGAAGCTCAGCGTCGGAAAGCGCCTGGATACGGCTCTCGCGCGAGTTAATCTCAGCGACCAAGGGCCATAGCTGTTTGAGCTCGCGCTCGTTCTGGGTGCCGAAGATCTTCTTCAGGATGGTATCGAGCATCAGAGTGGACAGGAAATAATGACCGCGAGATCCGGGTAGATTATGCAACCGCAAGGTCGCCGGCACCGAGTGCTTGTGCTGTGACTCATAAGGTTGGGTCTGATGAGTGCAGCTATTCGATGATTCTAGTGTCCCGTCTCTGCGATACGCAACCCGTTCCTTCCGGAGTACGCGGGGACAAAAGCTTTGACACTCGATCGGATCCACCAACCGACGTGGCGAAGCGTCACGGCAATCGGTGCAGCATGGCGCTGTGCGGACTCAGGACGCTAGTTGGCAGCGGTCGCAGGGCGCTCTAGTAACAGCTGCTTCGGATTGATCGTACGACCGTTCGACCAAACCTCGTAGTGCACGTGGTACCCGGTAGCGCGACCAGTTGCACCCACGTAGCCGATCACGTCGCCACGCTGGATCGTATCGCCCACCGACGCACCAAACTTTGACAGGTGGCCGTATCGTGTTGTCAGTCCGAATCCATGGTCGATCTCGACGAGATTGCCGTACGCTCCATTCCGTTGAGCAGAAATAATCCGGCCGGTTGCCGTTGCGTACACGGGCTGTCCTTTTTGAGTGGAAATGTCAACCGCGGGATGGAAGTTACGCTTCCCGGTAAATGGGTCTGTCCGATAGCCATACGTCGCAGATATCCACCCATCGGATGGCCAGATGATCGGTGTCGCCGAAGCCAGCGCTTCCCGATAGGCCACAGCTCGCCGAACACGCGCCAATCGCGCGGTAAACGAATCGAAAAGGAGTCGCAACCGGCCGAACGCATCCAGTTGCCCTTCCACCTCGCTAACAGTTCGCGGCACGTCGAGTCGTAGGCTGTCTGGTAATTTCGACATCGACCGTAGCATGGACGGATCCATATTGACTCGCCCGGTCAACTCAAGCATCTCGTCATCGAGTCCAGACAGATGGCTAGCCACTTCGTTTGCGGCCGCTCGATAGTCAACATTTTCAAGCTCGAGACGAGCGTTCTGGAGTTCGAGACGCGTGACAGCGAGTGACTGGATCCGTTCCGCGTAAACCAAGAGAGTCACCGGCAGTACGAAAAGCGCCAAAAACAGAACACAGGCTGGTCCGAGACCAACCGTGAATCGGCTCGTTGCGCCGGTTGTGCGATTCGCGATGAGGAAAGAGTACCGGGTTCGAAACATGTAGGGGAGTGTCGCAGCAAGCTGACAACGGAGTCTAACACACCGTTGTTTACATGGAAAGAGAACGGATTTCGACGGTCACGAAGAGTATATAGAGTTGAAAACTCTTCGCTTTATACTCTGCGACATTTAGCGACCGCGCGACCACCTCGATTATTGTTCTGCAGTTTACGCAGATATCAAGCATCCCAGATGCGGAGTGTTTTGGGTGTCGGGAAGGAACGTCTCAACCGGCCCGAGGAGTCAAGCTCAGTGCCTCGTGGAGAGACCAGTGTAGGTGAACACGTGATGGAGCTCAGCAAGGTCGCGTGCGGACGGTGTAACGATCGTCTTATCGTTGATGACGATCGACTGAGCGCCTTCGATCGCCTCGCGTACATCGTCCTCACACACAAATTCAACCGGTGTCGCCTGCGGCTCTGATGGTTTCGCCTGGGAGATTGGTGGAGGGGCGGCTTCCTGTGTCTTGGTCACACCTCTCGTCGATAAGAAAAGATCGATTCGCTGCGCCAGCGTCACTGGGTCAATGGCAGGCTTCTCGGCCCGGGGTGTCTCCGCTGGTGTCATTGTCGAGGTTCGAAGGTCGGCTACGGAGCGGGTTTCGTAAGCAAGACGTTTTATGTTGAGTAAATGCATCGGCGAGATATTGTCCGACGTAATATTTCCACCGTAGCCTCCACAGCCAAGCGTCATGGATGGGTCGAGACCGGTGGTCATTCCAATTGACCCCAAAGTCGTTGGGGTGTTGACGACAATTCGAGACGCCGGCTTCCTAAGGCCAAACTCTAAGATGATTCCTTCGTCACGGGAGTGAATTGACATGGTATGTCCCATGCCGCCATGCCGGAGAATTTCTATACATCGTTCGCACCCCTCGTTCCAGTCGTCGACGACATAAAACGAGAGGACGGGGCACAGTTTCTCGATCGATAGCGGGTAATCACGACCAACCCCGTCGAGTGGAGCGATTAACACACGAGTGTCGGTCGGCACCGTAATTCCTGCCGCAGCCGCTATCTCCGTGGCGGGCCTCCCGACCAGGGTCGGGTTGGGTAGCCGTTCCGATGTAACGAGGACCTTAGCCAAAGCCTCACATTCGGCGGCAGAGAGAAAAGAGCTTCCGTTGTTTTTGAACTCACGTTTTGCATCGTCGGCGACCACACGGTCTACCACCACCGAGTTCTCCGAAGAGCAGAGCAACCCGTTGTCGAATGTCTTACCGGCTACGATATCCTGCACCGCCTTGGGTAAGTCGGCGGAACGTTCGATGTAGGCCGGTGCGTTTCCCGGACCGACGCCGTAAGCTGGTTTCCCGGCAGAGTAGGCGGCCCGCACTAAACCCATGCCACCAGTGGCCAGAATCACCGCGACGTCGCGATGCCGCATCAGCTCTTGGGTGCCTTCGAGGGTCACGGTCTGCATCCAGCTGATTGCACCATCAGGGAGCCCGGCACCGAGACCCGCGCGATTCATCAACTCAGCGGTTTGCGTGATACACCTGACGGCGGCAGGGTGTGGGCTGATCACCAAAGCACACCGCGCCTTGATCGCGATTAAAATTTTGTAGATCGTTGTCGACGTTGGATTAGTGGACGGGACGACGGCCGCAACGACACCAAACGGTTGAGCAATTTCCAGTACTCGTCGGTCACTGAGGGAGCGAATAACTCCAACCGTCTTCATCGGACGGATAAACTCGTGCACGGTTCGGGCCGAAAATAGGTTCTTCTGGACCTTGTCGGCAACCACACCGAATCCGGTCTCGTGAACGGCGAGCGCCGCGAGCGACTCAGCTTCGCCCGTGACGGCAGTGGCCATCGCGTCAACGATCGTATCGATCTGCTTCTGTGTAAGTTGTTCGAGCTGAGGCTGGACCGCCTTCGCCCGGCGCGCCTGCGCACGAGCCTCACTGATCGAGATGAGATCGCGATCCAGCGAAGAGGAGAGAGAGGAGGGTTGGCTCATGCCCTCTCGGTGCTACTTCGACGCGTCTTTAGCCTTCGGGAGAATTTTTTCGACCTCACTATGAGGTCTCGGAATAACGTGGACGGAGACGAGTTCGCCGACACGCCTGGCCGCTGCGGCACCGGCGTCGGTCGAGGCTTTGACCGCACCCACATCTCCGCGCACCATAACCGTGACGTAACCCGCACCGATGTACTCCTTGCCAACGAGGACGACATTGGCGGCCTTCACCATCGCGTCGGCCGCTTCAATCGAACCGACCAAGCCTTTCGTCTCTACCATACCAAGTGCTTCAAGCGTCATTCGATGGTCCTCCGCGGCGGAAGGGCGCAACCGCGTCTGCAGTCAAATGCGCCGGAAGCGTACCATATTGCCGTAAGTGCGACAACACGTTACCATGGCGACACTTATCCCAACGTAGTTCCGAGCGAAGGAGGATTCTACACATTGGCCTGTTTACCGCGCCGCTGGCTGTCCCGGCTCGCGCCGGCTGCCGTCGGTATCGCGATGATAGCCTGTAGTTCGGGGTTGTCCGACGATCCCGTGGCCGTTGTGACCCTTCAGCTGGACCGGAAAGTCGTACCGCTCGGTGGACCGGTCAAGATGGCAATTCAGTTCGTCGTGTCACCGGATCTGAAACCGCTTGAGGAAGACCTGTGGGTGATGGTGCACTTTCTTGATGTGAACGGAGACATGATGTGGGCTGCCGACCATGAGCCGTCCGTGCCGACCAGTCAGTGGCAGCCTGGCCAGACAATCTCGTACACACGACGGGAACGGATCCCGATGTATCCCTATGTTGGTGACTCGATAGTGACGGTCGGGTTGTACTCGCCGGCCACGGGAGAGCGGTGGGCGTTGACAGGTGATTCGATCGGCGAGAAAGCCTATCGAGCCACGTCGGTCGCTATCGCACCCCAAGCGGAGAGTAGTTTTGTCTACTATCAGGATGGCTGGCACGGCAACGAGACCGACCCAGAGACCAAGGTGATGTGGCGTTGGACAACCGAGAAGGCTAGTTTCTCATTTCGAAACCCTAGGTCAGACGCCGTGTTTTATCTTGAGCTCTCTGGCCGTTTCGATTATTTTGAGACCCCCCAGGAAGTCGAGATTCGGATCGGTGAGCAAGTGATTTATGAGATTAGGCTCGACAGTCTGGAGAATCAATTCCACGAGATTCCGCTAGGTGTCGCGCAGTTAGGCGACGCCGATTCTGTCACAATCGATCTGTATGTCGATCAGACATTTGTGCCGGAATCGGTTTCAGGCGGTTTGAGTGCAGATCTGAGAAGTCTTGGCGCACGAGTCTTTTACGCGTTTCTGGAACCCCTGTCACCCTAGGTCAGTTTGTGAAGGTCGTTCGACCTGTGCTACGTTCGATAGAATGGCTACACTTCGAACCACCACCTTGGCGGGCTTCTTGGCCGTGGCTTGTTTCAGCGCTCCTGCTGCAGCACCAACCGGCTTCGAACTTGTACACTTTGCGTCTGGTCGTGTGATGACAATTGCTAGGCATCATGTCGACGGACAAACCATCGTGCTTGAGCTTCACGGAGGTGGGTCGGTGCGCTGCGATCCCTTGTTAATCGATCGGATCGAACTGGATGAGACACCACGCAGCGATCAGGAACTCGTCGTGGCGGTTTCACCCACACAAAACTCAGGTCTGCGGATGCTGGAGCGACCGTATGGTGCCCTGATTCAGGGGGCGTCGAAGCGTCATGGCGTAGATCGATACCTTATCCACGCACTGATCGAAGCGGAGTCCAGCTACCGTTCGAGAGCGCTATCGCACCGCGGAGCGATGGGGCTGATGCAGCTGACACCGGCCGTAGCTGACGAGTATGCCATTGGCGATCCATTTGATCCGGTTCAGAATATCGAAGCCGGAACCCGTCACCTGCGTCGCCTAATTGAAAAATTCGGTATCGCCGGAGCGCTGGCTGCATACAATGCTGGTGAAGGATCGGTTCGGAAGTTTGCAGGGGTGCCCCCGTTTCCAGAAACCCGTCGCTATGTCGCCAAGGTCTTGGACCTAGTCGAAGCCAATCAGAGTGACTAATTAGGTTCGAACTTAACCAGGCGTATCAAGATCGCCATCGACATACTCACTCGTAACCGCAAGGAAACGTGTTGTTTAAGGCGTTCGGATCCGTATTGTTACAGGGTCGGCGCCGATAATCTATTGTCGGACAAATAGACTGGGACCGCGACGGGGGAGCGAGTATGGAGTTTCACTGTCGACTCGGCTCGTCTGGCGGTGAGATTGTTCAGGGGATCTACATCGCCGAGGACGAGGCGAAGCTCCGACAACAGCTGAACGAGAAGGGCCTGTGTGTCCTATCTCTCCAGCGAAAAGGGACGTTTAGCTCACTCGCGCGGTCGCTTTCACAGGGGCGGCGGGTTAAAGCCCGTGATTTCATCGTTTTTAACCAGGAATTAGCGACCCTGCTAAATGCTGGCATACCGGTGGTCCAATCACTCGACATTCTCCGCCAGCGGGTCGAAAACTCGGTACTGAAGCTGGTCCTCGATGATGTACACGACCGGGTGCGAAGCGGGGTGGCTCTGTCTGATGCCTTCGCAGCGCACGGAGATCTATTCCCTGGGGTGTATACAGCGTCGCTGCTGGCTGGAGAAAAGAGCGGAAGCCTGAACGAGGTCCTCCAGCGGTATATTGCCTATTCGCGTGTCATCGGCACCGTCCGTCGTAAGACGGTCTCGGCTCTGATCTACCCGGCGATTCTGTTGGCGTTGTCGACCGTCGTAGTCGGAATCATTGTGCTCCGCGTCGTCCCAGAATTTGGGAACTTCTATGACGGTCTTGGTGCCGAGCTTCCGTTGAGTACCCGTGCCATCGTGGCAACATCCGAAGCACTGCATCAAAATCTTCTAACCATTGTGGTCGTCATGGTTTCAGGCGCGGCACTCGGGTGGGCGTGGCTGCGAAAGTCAGGCAGTCCAGCCATACTTGACCACGTTCTATTGGAGATACCGGGTGTCGGAAGCATTGCTCGGAAATTTGCAACCTCTCAGCTGGCGCGAACACTGTCCACGTTACTAAGGGGTGGGATTCCGCTCGTCACCGCGCTTGATGTTGCCGGTGAGTCAATTGGTAACCGGTATTTCTCTCAGCAGCTCGTTACCGTGTCTCGGGAGGTGAGGGAAGGACAGTCTCTGTCGACAACATTGTCGAAACACGGCATCTTTCCACCGGTCGCGGTCAAGATGGTCGAGGTCGGCGAGTCAACCGGAGCGCTGGAGCAGATGCTGACCAGTGTTGCGGATTTCTTCGATGAAGAAATCGAAACCGCGCTGTCCCGTTTTATGACTTTAGTGGAACCGCTGCTCTTGGTAATTATGGGGATTATCATCGCGGGCCTGCTTCTTGCATTGTACATGCCGCTTATTCAGCTCGGGTCGATCGTCTGATGCCGGATTCAAGGAGTACCGAGACGTCCGTGCCAACCAGGCCGGACGTCGTCAAGCTCACAAGCTCGACACCAGCGCCGACCGATCCAGACCTTTCTGAACAAAGACGTAACAGCGATGACGAGGTAGCCCACGCACGACGACTCGCCGAGCGATATCGACTTGAATATGTCGACATGGATCGGTTTTACATCGATCAGGAGTTGTTTCGCTCGATTCCGACCGACGTGATGTTGCGATACGGATTCGTCCCGCATCGGCGCGAGGGCGGAACGCTAGTGGTCGTGGTTGCCGATCCGACCGACGTGCCCAAACTAGACGAGTTACCCCTGTTGTTGGGCTCAGCGATAAAGGTGACCGTTGGGACCCCGTCTTTGATCGAGTCTATTTTAAAGAAGAGCGAAGGTTCCCAGCGAGTCCTGGATGAGGCGACCGAGGGTTTCGAGATCCAGCTTCTACACGATGACGAATCGAGCGAAGACAGCCTGAGTGTAGAGCGACTAACGAGTGACATCAGTCCGATAATCCGTTTAATCGACTCGATGATTTACACCGCGATCCAGCGACGGGCCAGCGATATTCATGTGGAAACACAGGATGACGCAGTCTACGTCAAGTATCGCGTCGACGGGGTCCTGCAATCGGCCATGCGACCGATCGACAAGCAGTTCCATAGTCCGATCCTGTCCCGGATCAAAGTGATGGCAGAACTCGACATCGCCGAGAAGCGCGTTCCTCAAGACGGCCGGTTTAAAGTGCGGCTGCCCGGGAAGGCGGTTGATTGTCGCGTGTCGATTATGCCGAGCATTCACGGAGAAGATGCCGTCATTCGGATCCTTGATAAGGAATTAATCAGCGAGCAATTTCGTGAGTTACGTCTGGATATTTTGGGCTTTCCAGACGATGAACTCAAGCGGTTCAGAAAATACATCGCCGAGCCGTATGGGATGGTACTCGTGACGGGACCGACGGGAAGTGGAAAGACCACGACGCTTTACGCCGCGTTGTCAGAGATCCAGTCGTCTGAAGACAAGATTATAACGATTGAAGACCCAGTAGAGTATCAACTACAAGGCATTACACAAATTCCGATCAACGAGCAGAAGGGTCTGAGCTTCGCTCGTGGTCTCCGTTCGATTCTACGTCACGACCCCGACAAGATCATGGTGGGTGAGATTCGTGACCCCGAGACGGCACAAATTGCGATCCAGTCGGCGCTCACGGGACACCTGGTGTTTACGACGGTGCATGCCAACAATGTTGTTGATGTGTTGGGTCGCTTCCTGAATATGGGTGTCGAGGAATACCAGTTCGTGTCGGCGCTCAACTGTGTCTTAGCTCAGCGATTAGTCCGGACGATCTGCTTGGAGTGCAAGCATAGCGTCCAGATTGAGCGCAGTGAGCTCATCGAAGCCGGTCTCGATCCTGAGTGGACTGACCGGTATACGTTCTTCGAGGGCGGTGGCTGCATCGAATGTGGCGGGACGGGCTACAAGGGACGTACGGCCGTTTGTGAGCTCCTTGATCTTAGCGACACCATCCGAGAGATGATTTTGGACCGAAAGGCTACTTCGGAGATCAAGAAGGCGGCGCGAGAGGAGGGGATGCGTTTCTTGCGAGAGACGGCCGTTGACTGTGTCCTCGCAGGCGTGACGACGCTCCGAGAGATCAACAAGGTGACTTTTGTTGAGTAAGTTGGGCCGTTTTCTCCGGACTGCGATATCGACCGGGGGGCCATCGGTTGGAGTCGAGATTGCTGCAGACGGTGTGACAGGCGCTGCTCTTACTTGGGTCAACTCGACACCAAAACTGATCAGCCACGTCCGGATTGACCTCCCAGGCGGTGCCCTTGAACCTACCGCGGTGGCGGCTAACATGATCGAACGGGACGTTGTCGTCGAGGCCGTTCGTGAGGTGCTCAGGCAGCTACCACGCCGGACGACACGAATCGGTCTCGTGGTGCCAGACCGTATCGCAAAAGTGTCATTCGTTAGCTTCGACGAGCTGCCGTCTCGACCGGATGACCTTGCCCGTCTCGTCGGGTGGCAAATTCGTAAATCGCTTCCGTTTCGTGTAGAAGACGCGCAGCTTGCTTATACCCCGGGTACTCTCGGGGGAAACGGAGGAAGAGAGTTCGTCGTGGCGGTGGCTCGCCGTGACATCGTGGAGGAGTATGAGGAAGTCTGTTCGGCCGCGGGCGCCTACGCCGGTCTGGTCGATTTGGCCACTTTCAACCTAGTTAACGTCGCCTTGGTCATGGCACCAGACACGGACTCCGATTGGCTTCTCCTACATATCTCGCGTTATGACAGCACATTAGCCATCATGAGGGGACCCGACCTTATTTTTTTTCGGAACTGTCCAACGCTGAGCGAAAGCGATGTGAGCGATCTTGTGCATCAGAGCGCGATGTACTACGAAGACCGGCTTGAGGGACAAGGCATGGGGCGAACAGTTCTGGTGGTAAGCGCCGATACGCCGATGGCGTCCGATGCCGCACGTCAAACATTGGGAGAGCGTCTTGGTATCAAGGTCGAGCAATTGGCTTCGCCACAGGTGACGTCGTCATTGAACGTCAATCCGATCAAACTTGATTCGTTGGCTGCACCGATCGGACTCGTGATGCGCCAACGGCTGTAGGCGGCGTGAATAGACGGCGAATCTGATTCTGAGATGTTGCGGACAAATCTTGCGACGAGACCGTTCTACAACGAGAGAGCGATCCACGTGGTCTTATGGAGCATCGCCCTAGTCGCAGCATTTTTTTTGATGACTGGCTGGATAGCGTTGTCTGATTTGCTCCAGGAGCGGGCAGCTCTGATAGAGGCGTCCAAATCGAATGAGGAGCGGACGCAGGAGATCCTTAACCAGACGGCGATACTCAAGCGCGGGGCGGGAACAACGGAGCTCTACCGGCTTGTCGCTGCCTCTCTTGAAGTGAATCTCCTGATCGACCAGCGGATGTTTTCGTGGACTGGCTTCCTTAATCAAATCGAGGCCACACTTCCGAACGATGTCATGCTGACATCCGTGCGTCCTGATGTAATCGACGGCACTGTCGGTGCGCAGGTGGGTATTGTCAGTCAGAGCGTCGATGCGATTGGCCAATTTATCGAGCGACTGGAGGGGACCGGCGCGTTTACTGACGTTTTATCCCGCGAGGAGGAAGTAACGGACGACGGCCTCTACCGAGCGGTTCTCTATGGACAGTATGTACCGATACCCAGTGAGGCGTTCGACGGTGAAGCGCTCGAGGGGGTGACGCAGTGATTCAGCTTCGCAGGATCGTCGCTGAGAAGCGGCTTGCGTTCTTAGCGGTCGCAGTGTCGGTCGCTGCGGTTGTGGGTTTGCACGTGCTCGCAGTATATCCCCTGACGATTGGTGCGGCTCAGGCACGTCAGCGCGAAGCAGCCTCGGCACAGACTCTCGCGACGGCTCAGCGGAGTTACCGGGCTGCGCGAGGGACGACGGACGAAATGAGTGTTACCAGTGAACAACTTGAGCGCTTCTATACTGAGATTCTCCCGCGAGACCTGGCAAGTGCTCGTGAAATCACGTACGCAAGACTCGCCGCATTTGCGAGCGCACACGACCTTCGGATAGAGCGACGCAACGGTTCGTCTGATCACGAGGAAGGCAGCAACTTGATTCGTTTACGCCTGACAATGCTTTTGACCGGCGAGTGGGCAGACATTCGTGCGTTCATCGCGGCGGTTGAAGAAGCCTCGGAGTTCATCGTCATTCACGAAATCGTGCTCATTCAAAGTGAGGAGGAAGCAGCCTTGGGGCTAACCCTCAGTGTGTCGACTTACTATCGGGCTGCGCTCGGAGCCTGACCGGAACTAACGATGAAAATGCCATGGACACGGGTCGTGACCTCCTGTGCGATGTTTCTTGTGTGCGGAGCGTGTCAGGACGTGCAGGTCGACTCGACTCTGGGTGCTCCAATGGAGCAAACTGACATAAGCAGTGGGTCGTCACAGGATACAGTGGAGCAGGCTGAACTGGCCGTGCAGCTTGAGGCGATCGATCAGGTCCGCCCGCAGATGTCGCTGCGGCCTCGGAACCCGTTTCGATTGGGTGGATCGAGTTTGTCCGCACCGTCCGTTCTGGATCAAGCGCTACCGTCAGGGACTGGTGAACCAGTGGTAACGGCCTCTTCCGTCGCCGAGGTCGTATCCGGTGATAGGCTGCGCATGATCGGTCTCGTCGACGGGCTAGGAACCGGCGAACGCATCGCTGTATTGACTGATGGTGACGTCGTATTTCACGGGCGTGAGGGAGAGATTCTTGAAGGCCGCTACCGGATTGTGAGTTTGGGTCCGACGTGGGTGGAAGTCGAATCTGTGGACGACGGTCGTCGGCAGGTATTGAGACTCGGCGATTCCTAGACATCAGGTGTGCGGGTAGGAGACATGTAGTGAGAAACCTGGGGCGACATCTTCGGTGCGGATCGCTCGCTCGCCTGACTGGTTTGCTATTGGCGGTGACGTTACTCTCTGGCTGCGCTTCAGCGGGAGCATTTCGGGAGGGTAACGCCGCAGCAGACCTCGAAAATTGGGAAGCGGCCGTCGAGTTCTACAGGCAGGCTCTCCAGGATAAACCCGGTGACCCCCGGTATCGAATCGCTCTCGAACGGGCGATGCAACGCGCGGCGGCGGTACATTTCGCGCGGGCTCGTGAGCACGACAGCCGTGATGAGCTCCCAGAGGCGTTGGCTGAATATCGCCGCGCAAGCCGGTTCGATCCCACGAATGGCCAGCTCATCGCCATCGTGGCGTCTCTTGAACGACGAATTCGAAGCCTCGTCGAATCGTTGCGACCGCCTTCGGCGATGGAGCTTCTGCGCGAACAGGCGCGGGTAGACTCAGAACCTCCACTCTTGGATCCGGCGTCCGGTGATCTCCTGGGTTTTCAATTCAACAACGCGAGCCTTCGGGATATCTTAGATTTCATCGGTAGCGCTACAGGAATCAATGTGACCTATGACCAGCAGTTTCAAGACCGTGCGTACACGGTTCAATTGGAAGAGGTAACGATCGAAGAAGCGTTAGACCAGATTTTGAGGGCTAATCAGCACTTTTACAAGGTGCTTAACAAACGAAGTGTGATCATTGTGCCCGACACACCCCAAAAGAGGGCGCAATATGAAGAACAGGTGATTCGCACGTTCTACGTGTCGCACGCCGACGTCGCTGAACTGGCAACGCTTCTGACCCAGGTTGTCCGGGCCCCAACGCTGGCAATCCAACCACAGATCGTTCCAAATACCACGTCCAACACCATCACAGTTCGAGCTACGACTCCGGTCGCGGCCATCATCGAGCAGGTGATTGCGGCGAACGACAAACCACGAGCAGAAGTGGTGGTTGACGTTCAGATTTTGGAGGTGAACCGCGAACGCGCACGGGAGTTTGGACTCGATCTAACGCAGTACTCGATTGGTGGGCTGTTTTCGCCCGCGTCCGTGCGGTCAACCGGAACCGCACCGAATGCGGTGGCGTCGTCGCCATTTAATGCAAACCTGCTCTCGAATGGAATCAGCCCGTCCGATTTCTACCTCGCAGTACCAGCCGCGATTATCAATTTTCTGGAATCGGATTCAGAAACAAGATTGGTCGCAAAGCCGCAGTTACGAGGACAGGAAGGGACTCAACTCACGCTGAACCTTGGTGACGACATCCCGGTGCCGTCGACGTCGTTCACCGCGATCGCAACCGGTGGTGTGGCAGTTAACCCGCTGACGTCATTTGAGTATCGATCCGTCGGTGTGAATCTGCTCATGACACCTCGAGTGACCTACGATAATGAGATCATCCTGGACCTGGAGGTCGAGAACAGCACGCTGGGCGCGAATATCGATGTGGCCGGACAGGCGCTGCCAACATTTGGGACACGTCGCGTGATCACTCGGCTCCGGCTGAGAGACGGCGAATCGAATCTCTTGGCCGGGTTGCTGCGGGAAGAGGATCGCCGCTCGTTACGCGGATTTCCTGGCATACTGAATTTGCCGCTCATCCGGCAGCTTTTCTCGTCGAACGACCAGTCGATCAGCTCGACCGACATAATTATGCTGCTAACACCGAGAATTGTTCGAACCCATGAGGTGACACAACGGGATGTCAGTCCGATTTTTATCGGAACACAACAAAACATGGGTGTCACTGGACCGCCACCGCTCATCTCACCAGCGGATGGTGCGGCTCCTGACCCGATTGATTCTGGAGGTGATGACGTCACCGCGACACCGACGCCTGGACTTGTATTTGGAGCTGACCCTGCGACGCTTCGGCCACAGGTCGAGATTGTGCCCGTGGCCGGAACTCAGGTAACACTCGGAAGCGGGAACTACACGGTTCCGATCTCAATTAGCGGAGCGTCTCAACTGTCCACGTTAAGCCTCAGTTTGACGTTCGATCCCGAGGTGCTTCGCGTAAGTACAATCGAGGAAGGAAGCTTTATGAAACAGGGAAGTGTGGACGTCACTTTCGCCCAGGACGTAAATCCTGAAACAGGACGAATAGATTTAGCGCTGACAAGAATGGGTGATCGAACGGGGGCGGCGGGATCAGGACTGGTTGCTCGTGTGATGTTTAAACCGGTCGCGCAAGGCGTATCCATCCTGTCGACGAGCGGGCTTGGGTTGACATCGACGGGAGCTCCGTTGATGTTGAGCTTTAAACCGACGACCGTGAGCGTACGCTGACTGACTAGCCGCATGATGGGATGACATTACATTTTCGGCCCCGGTCTTTCCACTCGTCGAGCGAGCGCGGTTATTCGTTCGTTGAACTACTGGTCGTCACCGTAATTCTTTTGATTCTTGCTTCTGTAATTGTTCCCCTGAGCCAGCTCACAGTTCAACGCCAACGGGAATCTGAACTGCGTCGGGCGCTCCGCGAAATACGAACGGCGATCGATGCTTACAAGGACGCTGACGACTTAGGAGTGATCGGCGGGACAAACGTGGACTCAGAAAGTGAAGGGTACCCACCTGATTTGGATATTCTCGTCGAGGGGGTCGAAGCTAGAAACGACGCTACCGGGCGGAAGATCAAATTCTTGCGTCGCATGCCGATCGACCCGGTCACGAAGAGCACTGATTGGGGGCTAAGATCCTATCAAGACTCCCCGACGGCGACCGCGTGGGGCGGAGGAAATGTGTACGACGTCTATTCTCGAGCACGCGGAACGGCGCTAGATGGGACGAGGTATCGGGAGTGGTAGCAGCGCACTGCTGGGCACGCCGTCACGGTGGGTTTACGCTCGTCGAACTGACGGTCGTCATGTCGCTGATTGTTATTCTGTCGACTATCGCCGTGGCCGGCTATCGTAACGCAATTACTCGTTCGCGCGAGGCGGTGCTTAAGGTAGACCTGTTTCAGATGCGTGACGCGATCGATCAGTATTACGCCGATAAGCAACAATATCCTTCCGCTCTAGGGACGCTGGTGACCGATGGGTATTTACGGGCGATGCCGCTTGATCCATTCACAAACTCAGAGGACACGTGGGAGCCAATTCTGGCCGAACTGGATCCGAACGATCCGCTGGCGCAGGGTGTCTTCGATGTCAAGACGACCTACGAGGGAACGGCGCTCGACGGAACGGTGTACGTAGACTGGTAGCGGGCAGCTGTGTGCTCGGTCTACGGCGAGGGAGGGGGTATCGGTCCGATTCGGACCGATACAGCTCTGGATATCGATTGACCGGAGAACGCGGTAACCGTAGCGGTGCCGACCGTCTTCCCATCCAATAGTCGGGTCGTGGCCCGACCGTCCTGGGTTTGGCTCTCCTGCGGATTCACGGTTCCGAGCGTGGTCGAGAAGGTCACTAGGGTGTCATTTTGTACCGGCGTACCGACCGATTCCGTCACTACCGCCGTGATGACCGCTTCTCCATCGACAGGGATCACGGGATCGCTGACCACGACAATGATCGTCGATTCAGTCGGCGCCAAGAGTGGGAGGTTCTCGCAGCCCTGCACACCGAACAGGTAGGCCAGAATGAGCGCAAGAGCGGACCATGAAAAAGAAAATCGCATATGCGGCGAACACGGCCAGCGCTCCCGACATTCGGAAGATTGAGATTCATTCTATAGACATGTGTCGACTTTTGGTACGGGGACGATTGCGTGACGCGAGAGGGTACGCCATGGCAGGACTTCTTGTTCTGCTTGGAATGATGGGAGTCCTGTCGTCAATCCTCCTACCGGTGTGGAATCAAACAGTGAAACGTGAACGTGAAGCTGAGTTAATCTTTCGAGGCGAGCAGTACGCACGAGCGGTAGAGCTATACCAGCGGCGCTACGTCGGAGCCAATCCGTCAGATTTTGAGACCCTCGTCGAGCGAAGATTCCTTCGAAAGCTCTATGCCGATCCGATGACCGATGGCGGAGACTTTCGCGTCGTTTATTTCTCTCAAATAGCAGACATACGAAATGTGCCGGCAACGGGCGACCGGCCCGGTGAGTCACTAGGCGATACCGGTGGCGGAGCGCAAAGCACCGAACGGAGCCAATTCGGAGAGGACCGCTCAGGTGGCGTGGTCGGAGTGGTCAGTCTGAGCGAGGAGGCATCTTTGCGGAGCTATAACAATCAAGAGCAATACGACGAGTGGTTCTTTGTCTACGCACCGAGTGCGACTGAACCTGACACCGGTGTCTTGGACACCGGAATTCAACCATCTCGGCGCGGATCGGGTAGAACCGGATCGGAGGCAGAAGCCTCACTATTTCGTCCGGGTCGAGGCGTTGATGGAATCAGAGAAGCCGATCGAGCTAGAGGGTCGAGAGACGTCGGGACGTCGGGATTGATCGATAGGTAACCGCTACAACCCTGAGGGTGACAGCCGGAACGATTCAGGGGCTCTGACTGCTGGTTTTAATTCTTCGTTGTCAGGTCTCGATACAGCCAGATGCCGGCGAGAAATGCTCCGAAGAGCGCTCCGCTCGCCCGAGCCGGCGAACCGAACAAGAGACCGGCTACGCCGAAGAGCATGCCGTATACCACGATGCATCCAGCCACCCAGTCCAGCCACATCAGAGTCAGTGACTCAGGTCTGGGAGAGCCTCCATTTACGACCGCAACGACCGGAGCCCATCCTGGGCCAGCCGGTCTGACCTTGGTGTAGAAGGCAGCGAGATGCGACATAGGTTCGGCAGGGGTCAACCAGGTAACGGTGAGCCAACAGGCCGTTGTCCATGGCACGAGATAGAGTAGTGAATCGGGAAACGGGATATCCGTAAACACGCGAAGCCCGACAAATCCGATTGCCGCCGCGAGGAGCGCCGAGAGCTCTGACGCAGCATTGATCCTCCACCAGTACCATCGAAGAATCAGAACGAGCCCGACCCCTGCCCCCGATTCTAAGGCGAACTCCCACGCTTGGCGGACGTTCTCCAAGTAGAACGTTACGACGGCACTGAGAGCCATGATCGCCAGCGTAGCGATCCGAGACGCACGTACGAGCTCTAGGCTGGATGCCGCACGATGGAGAAACCGCGAATAAATGTCATTCACAAGATACGAGGCGCCCCAGTTTAACTGGGTGGAGACCGTCGACATGTAGGCAGCAAAGAAGGCACCGACCAACAACCCGCGCCATCCGATCGGAAGGTGATCACGCATGACCAGAGCGTATCCAGACTCTGGATCAACCAGGCCAGGGTAGAGCACGAGAGACGCGAGCGCCACAAGCACCCACGGCCATGGTCGGATGCAGTAGTGGACTACGGTAAACCACAGCATTGCAAACAAGGAGTGACGCTCGTCTCGTGTCGACATTATCCGCTGGGCGACATAACCCCCGCCGCCGGGTTCCTGGCCGGGATACCAACTGGCCCACCATTGGACTCCCAGGTAGGCCATGAATGCAGCGACCGGTAATGCAAGTGTCTCGCTCGCCGAGCCGCCGACTGCAATTCGGGGGAGAAGCTCAAAAGTTGATGAGGGTAACCGGGCTATCAGTCCGTCGAGGCCCCCGACGTCAGCATGAGTCAGTGCAAACCAAGCGAGGGCGACGGAGCCAGCCATCGCGAAGCCAAACTGTATGAAATCCGTTATCACCACTCCTCGTAGGCCGGCCAGAGAGGCGTAGAGACCCGTGGCCGCCAGACCCAGGAAGACTGCTGTGAACTGATCCCATCCAAGCGTGATTGATAAAACCTTTGACATGGCCAGGTTGACCCACCCAATGATCAGGCAGTTGAGTGGTAGGCCCAGATAAAACGCACGAAAAATACGAAGGAGTGCTGCCAGGCGACCGGTGTATCGCAGCTCTGTAAACTCGATGTCGGTTACGATGCCGGCGCGACGCCAGAGCCTCGCGAAGAAAAAGACGGTCAACATGCTGCCCAACCCCGCGTTCCACCAGAGCCAGTTCCCGGATATGCCGTTTGTCGCGACAAGACCCGTCACGACCAGTGGGGTATCGGCCGCGAACGTCGTCGCTACCATTGACGTGCCGGCTAGCCACCATGGGAGGTCGCGTCCAGAAAGAAAGAATTGCCCGAGGTCTGAGCCGGCGCGCCGGTAATGCCAGAGCGAGACAACCATCGGGATCGCGAGCATCGCTATGAGCACGAACCAATCGAGAAGCGTAAGACGCATCAGATGAGCGCGGCGATAACGGCATCGTGAAATGCCGGCCGGACATCAAGAATAGCGTCGTTCGTACGGGAAGGGCAGACTCGATTCGTCAACAGCACCACATACAGGTCGGCCTCGATATCGATCCACAGTGAGGTTCCTGTAAAGCCGGTGTGTCCGATTGCAGTGGTTGACATTCGGGTCCCGCATGACGAGGTCGGCAACATGGTGTCCCAGCCGAGTGCGCGGGAGCTCTTAGGCACGGTGGTACGGGTGATAAACCGGTGAAAAGTTTCTGACTGCGAGAGCGGCGTGCCGCCTCTGGCCTGCTGTAGAACTGTTTGCGCGAATCTCCCGACCGCAAGCGCCGTTCCGAATAGGCCAGCATGACCGGCGACGCCGCTCAGTGCCCAAGTGTTCTCATCATCGACCTCTCCAATCAGGAGACGACCGCGCCAGGAGTCAACCTCCGTCGGTGCAATACGGTCACGGAACGTAACATTTGGCCTAAAACAGAGCTCACCCCATCGGTGATCTTTCACAAGTTGATCGAACTGCGCCTGCAGAGAGGTTCCGCCGGCGTCTTCGAGAAGGAAACCAAGAAGAATGAACCCGAGGTCACTATAAATTGACCGTGACCGCGGGACATATTCGAGCGGCAATGTGCAGATAGCATCTTCAAACTCAGCCCGTCCCCGATGGTCACGATAAAAGGGCAGGTGTCCTGTTAAGCCGGAAGCGTGCGCTAAGAGGTCGCCAACGTTAACGACCTTTCGGTCTTGACTACGCCATCCTGGGATCCAGTGACTCACGGGATCCTCAAGCGCGAGCCGCCGGTTGTCGACTGCGGTCATCGCGACGGTCGCCGTGGCGAGTACTTTCGTCAACGAGGCGAGATCAAAAATGGTTTCAAGTCGTGTCGCCGGCGCCTCAGGTTTGTGGCTCAGTACACCGAATGGCTCTTGCCAGAGAACCTCATCGTGGTGTCCGACATTGACCACCGCTGCAGGAAATGCAGTGGGTACTGCCCTCGAAATCACCTGCCGGGCTAGCTTGAAATCGATCATTGCGTCGTTGGATCCGTCTTTGATGGAATATTGGGTACGACTTGGCCGAGCACCCAACCAATCCCGAAAGTCGTGAGCGCTCCAACAAGCACATACCACTGCCACGATACCGCGGTCAGAAGTTTGAGCGCGACCAGCACTGCAGTACCAACCATCATGCCGATTACAGGTGCGGCACTTCGGGGAACTGAAGAGAGAGCCAGCAAAAACACGCCAAGGAGAAGACCTCCGGTGAAAGACTGAATTCCCAATACTTCGTCAACAACACGTTTCGAAAATGCTACAGCGATAATCGCCACCGCTATCTGAACAACAGCCCATACGACCGTGGCCCAGCGAGCAGCACAGAGATAGTGCCGGTCGGATCGGGTTGCACTGGTTATTGGTATATAAAAGTCACCCACGGTTGAGGCGGCAGAGGAATTAAGAGAAGAGGATAGTGTTGACATCGCGGCCGCAACGATTGAGGCGACAACTAGTCCGCGAATGCCGACCGGTAGATGAGCCATCATAAACAACGGAAAGATACGGTCGGTCTGAACGACACCGTCCACTGTGATAGTTGCGAGGTCGTCCGGGGCGTAGGTCGTGTAATACACCCAAAGCATTAGTCCAATCGCAAGAAATAGAGCAAACTGAAAGAAGATCACCACACCGCTCCAAACCAGTGCTCGGCGTGCGTCGTGTGAGGTGCGAGCGCAGAGGTATCGCTGGACGAACATCTGATCGGTACCGTGTGTTCCGGCCGTCAGAAACATCCCACCAACCAGTCCAGACCAGAACGTGTAGCTCTGGGTTGGGTCGAAGGCAAAGTCGAAGATGGTGAGCTTGCCAGCAGGCTGACTTAGAGCTATTAACTCACTCCATCCGCCTGGAATTTCCATGAGTAAAATGAAACCAGCGATTAACGCACCTAACATGTAAACAATTAGTTGAATAACATCGGACCAAATCACGGCCGCCATACCACCGAGCAGAGTGTACGCAAGCGTGGTCGCGCCGACCAGACCGATCGAAAGAGCCAGCAAACCGGTGGCGCCATTGATTCCAAGGAAAGCACCGTGAGAGACGATTCCATTCGCCGGAAGAGTGGAGAGAAACGCCGCCAGCACAAGTCCAGTTGCGAAAAGACGAAATCCATCTGACACTGAGCGAGTCAACAAAAAGATCGACGCGCTGAGTCGTCCCAGCTCAGGACCGAACCGAGCTGCGAGTGGCTGATACGCAGTCATGAGATTGCCACGGAAAAGGCGAGGAATGAGTACGCTGGCAACCACGATCCGGCCGAGGATATAACCGAGCGCTAACTGAAGAAATGTAAGATTACCCCCGAAGGCATAGCCCGGGACGCTGATTAGGGTGACTGTACTAGTTTCGGTTGCAACAATTGATCCCAGAAGCGCCCACCATGGAACCTGTTTACCGGATAGAAAATAGTCTCGAACATTCCGCTGCTGACTGGAGAAACAGGCACCGAAGGCGACCATCGCTACCAAATACACGCAGAGTACGACTAAATCGAGTGGATGCATTTCTGTCAACGACTGCGCGGTAGTCCTTTGAATGTTGGTTCGACATCCTCGCCTGCAATGGCTCGAGCCGATTGATAGGCCTTTTTGAGTAGAGACAAGACTGCAGCGTACGTGTCATCGGGCTGAAGGCCGTTCCATTTCGGCGACTTCGACATAATGCGGCGGTATTGTTCAACGAGATACTGTTGTCGGGTCAGGCCGGACGTTTGACTTCATCGCGGGGCCCGCTGTATAAGTTAAAACTGGCTTTCGGTCAAATGACCACCATGTCTAATTGGTATATCGCACTCATACGTGTCATGTTCGTGACCCCCACTTGGGAAATGACCGATCCGACCAATTCAACCGGGCCGGAGACATGTGGCGGATGATGTAGCCGATTGTGCCATAGGGGTTAGCAAGGCCATCATCCGAATCCGGGTGATGGCTTTTTTCATTAGCGTCGAAAACAACTGAGGAGGTTGAAGGTCCGTGACGGAGCAGCACAGCTCGCTTGGAGTTGCAATAGTGGGGTTCGGGACGGTCGGGCGGTCGGTTGCCAAAATCGTATGCGCGAGCGACCGTTCTTCGCTACGTCTCACCCATATCTGCAATAGGCGGATCGATAGCAAACGGACGGAGGCAGACTGGGTGCCCTCCGATGTCGTCTGGACCGACGACATCGACGCTGTCCTGTCCTCCGATACTGATGTTGTGGTGGAGTTGATCGGGGGCATCGATCCCGCTACAGACTGGATTCGGCGCTCTTTACGGGCAGGTAAATCAGTGGTCACCGCAAATAAACAGGCCATTGCGCACCATGGGCCCGAGTTGATAAGCGTTTCGGTTGAACAAAAGGTGCATCTTTATTTTGAGGCGGCGGTGGCCGGAGGAATTCCGATTATTCACGGCGTACGAGAAGGCCTGGCCGGCGACTCCCTAACTCGCGTCCTTGGGATTCTAAATGGTACGTGCAACTACATTCTGACACGGATGGAAGCTGACAAGGTGACGTTTAGCGAAGCACTTCGCGAAGCAAAGGTGTTGGGATATGCCGAAGCTGATCCAACGGCCGATGTCGACGGCCTCGACGCACAGGCGAAAATTGCAATCCTATCGGCGGTGGCATTAGGCCGACAGATTAATGTGGGTGATATTCCACTGCAAACGATAAGAACGATCGAATCGGTTGACTTTCTGTATGCCGAGCGACTCGGATACACGATCCGGCAGGTGGCGCGCGCGGATGCGGATAGTAGCGTGGGTGACGGAGTGCGTGCCTCGGTGCACCCGACTTTGGTTCCGCGGTCGTCTGCACTGGCGCGTGTTGTGGGAGGTCGAAACGTTGTGGTCGTAGAGGGTACATTTGGCGGAGAATCTGTATTTTCAGGATCCGGTGCGGGCGGTGACCCGACGGGCGTGGCCGTGGTGTCAGATCTTGAGGCGATTGCGCGTGGCGCGGGTGACATACAGAGCTACCGCGGTATTAGGAGAGCCGCTGTTATACGCGACTTCGTGGCGCCACATTACCTCCGGTTTGTGGTCACTGACCGTCCGGGAATCATTGCGGCTCTTGCCGATGTCTTTTCCGCTCACGGAGTCAACATCGATGCGGTGCTACAGGAGCCAGGGTGGTCAAAAACGGAACTTCCGTTCGTCGTGACTCTCGAAGCGTGTGAGTCGTCCACGGTCGAGCGAATCTTGCAGGAATCTTCAGCGCTCGATTTTAACGTGCGTCCACCTCTCTGGATGCCCGTTCTGGTGTTGGGAGAACGCCGTCAATGAGTTATTTCACCGGTTTACAGTGTTCGATGTGCGGAACCACTTTTCCCGCCGAGGCTCTTTACGTTTGTGATCAGTGTTTGGGCCCGCTGGAGGCGACCTATGATGTCGCGAAAATTCGGGCAAGTGTGAGCCGAGAGTTGATCGAAAGGCGACCGCCGAACCTGTGGCGGTATCGCGAGTTTCTTCCTATTGAGGGGGAGCCGAGGACTGGTTTCTTTTCTGGATTCACGCCGCTTGTTCGAGCCGATCGTCTGGCTCGAGAGCTTGGGTTGTCGGAGCTTTACCTTAAAGATGACTCCATTAACCATCCGACGCTGTCCTACAAAGACCGGGTAGTGTCGGTCGCTGCGACCCGCGCTGTCGAGTTGGGCATAAAGATTTTCGGCTGCGCGTCGACGGGCAATCTAGGTAATAGTGTGGCGGCACATGCGGCGCGCCTGGGCCTCCAGTGTTACGTGTTTATTCCACGAACCCTGGAACCGGCAAAGATTCTTGGGTCAGCCGTACCAGGGCCACACGTGGTGGCAGTCGACGGCACCTATGACGACATCAATCGACTCTGTACGCAGGTTGGAGACCGATATGGCTGGGGTTTCGCTAATATCAATTTGCGCAGTTACTATGCGGAGGGAGCGAAGACGCTTGGATTCGAAATTGTCGAGCAGTATGGGTGGCGGTTTCCGCAGCACGTGGTATCACCGGTAGCTGGTGGCACCTTGCTTCCACGTATCGGTAGAGGATTTCGAGAGTTTCGGGAAGCGGGTTTGGTTAGCGGTGATCTGCCAAAAATCCATGCGGCGCAGGCTGAGGGATGCGCGCCGGTGATCCATGCACTCGACGAGGGTCTTGCGCATCCGGATCCCGTGAAACCCAATACGATCGCATCGTCGATCGCCATCGGCAACCCGGCGGATGGCTTCCAGGTGGTGAAGACCGTGCGTGAGACCGGAGGATCAGGCGCAACCGCGACGGACGCTCAGATGATTGATGCGATTCATTTACTCGCTTGTACTGAAGGAATTTTCACCGAGCCGGCTGGAGGTGCGACGCTTGCGGCCACAATCTCCCTCGTTGAACGCGGAGTGATTCAGAAGAATGAGTCGGTGGTTGTCTGCATTACGGGGAACGGTTACAAGACGTCGACTGTCATGGCCGACTCACTTCGTAAACCGACGGAGCTGGGACGATCGCTTAAGGAGTTTAAAGAGTTCTTTGCTCGTTGCCACGAGCAGCATCAGGCGGATGAGTGAGATGACTCGCGCGACGGAATACACAGAGATCATTGAAGCCACCGGCCATCTTGTCGATTCTCAACTACTCAATGCCATTTTTGACAAAGTGATCGAGCGGGGTGGAGAGTTTGACGTTCTTCAATTTGAGTTGGGGCGGACAAATGAGGCATTCTCTCACCTGAAGATGAAAGTCACGGTGTCCGACCAGGCCGGACTTCATCAGCTGCTCGAGGACCTCATGCCCCTCGGCGCTCATCCGGCCCCGGAGCATGACGCTGAGCTGAGACCGGCCGAGGTAGATGGTGTCGTGGCCTCCGATTTTTACTCGACAACGAACCACCACACCCATGTTCGGCATTGTGGACAGTGGGTGGCGGTCTCGGCTCCGCGAATGGACGGCGTGATCGTCGTCGACGGCGGCCGTGCATCCTGCCGAAAGCTACGCGACGTCCGGAAAGGTGAGCAAGTGGTGTGCGGTGTGGATGGCATTCGTGTATCGCCTGAATTCAGAGAGCGCGACCGGTTCGGCTTTGCCTTCATGACCAGTGATGTCTCGACCGAGCGGCGGGTCGAGGTAAGCGTTGCCAAGGTAGTGACGATGATGCAGCACGTTAAGTCCGAAGGCGGCCGGATAGCGTTTGTGGCCGGTCCGGTGGTGGTGCATAGCGGTGGCGTCGATTACTTCTGCGATCTCGTAGATCGAGGCTACGTGGATTTGTTGTTGTCAGGCAACGCGCTGGCTGTTCATGACGTAGAGCGTGCTTTGTATGGAACGTCGCTCGGAGTTGATCTCGACGCAGGTGTCGCGGTGAAGGAAGGTCACCGGAATCACATGCGGGCAATTAACGTCATTCGAAGAGCTGGTGGGCTGCGCGAGGCGGTAGCGCAAGGCGTACTCCGCTCCGGCATCATGCATGACGTGATCGTACGAAACGTGGATTATGTTCTGGCCGGTAGTATTCGAGACGACGGACCCCTTCCCGACACGGTAATGGATCTGGTTAATGCGCAGGATCGGTATGCCGAAGCACTTCAGGATGTCAGCATGGTCGTAATGCTTTCGACGATGCTGCATAGTATCGGCGTTGGTAACATGCTTCCATCGCATGTCCGAGTCGTGTGTGTCGACATTAATCCGGCCGTAGTTACCAAGCTCGGTGATCGCGGATCCTCGCAGACAGTCGGAATTGTAACCGACGTTGGCCTCTTTCTTCACCAGCTGTCGACTCAACTTGCAACGGCGGATGATAAAGCAGCGACTCAGGTGGCGGCCACCAGGTTATGATCGTAGGCCAATCAGATTCGGCGTCAGTCCCGATTGTTGTTCAAAAATACGGTGGGACGTCGGTCGGTACTACCGACCGGATTTGTGCGATCGCTGAGCGCGTGGGGCGATGTCTGAAGGATTCTCCTCGTGTGGTCGTCGTCCTTTCCGCGATGGGAAAGACCACTGACCAGCTGGTCGCACTCGCCCACGCTGTAACGCATGATCCAGCAGGGCGAGAGATGGATCTTCTCTTAGCCACTGGAGAGCAGATCTCGGTGTCGTTGCTCGGCCTTGCCCTGCAGGATCTGGGAATTCCAGCCGTGTCACTAACAGCCTCGCAGTGCGGGATTCGAACCGATAGCGCCTTCAATATCGCGAGAATTGAATCGATCGACACTCGAAGAATCATGCAGGAATTGAAGGCCGGCCGAGTGGTTATTGTGACAGGCTTTCAGGGTATCAGCCATGATCACGAAATCACGACGCTCGGGCGGGGAGGGAGCGACATCACCGGGGCGGCCCTGGCCGTCGCGCTCGGTGCCCAAGTGTGTGAAATCTACACCGACGTTGACGGTGTTTTCTCGGCCGACCCGAGCATCGTGCCTTCTGCACACATGTGGCCTGAGATCAGCTACGAAGAGGCAATTGAAATGGCGTCGAGTGGCGCTAAGGTGTTGCACCCGCGTGCAGCAGAAGTGTGCATGGCATACCAAGTGCCTATCCACGTGCGGTCGAGCTTCAAGGCGACGGATGGGACATGGATCCGGAAAGGCGAGGAAATGGTAATGGAGCAGGCCGCGGTCGTAGGCGTTAGCAGCGAGAAGGAAATCGCGAAGGTGACCTTGCTCGACGTCCCCGATTCTCCGGGTCTTGCGGCAAGGGTATTCGGGGACCTTGCGGCCGAGAACCTCAGCGTGCGGTTGATTATCCAGAGCGCAAGCTCTGACGGCCGTGGGCGGATTACATTTGTGCTGGACAACGCAGACAGCGAACCCACGGCGCGGCTGACGGAGCGGTGGAAGCGCGAGAAAATCTGCGGAGACGCGGTTGTGGAACACGATGTCGCTAAGATTTCGATCGTGGGGTCTCGGCTGGTATCGACTCCTGGTCTCGCAGCCAGGATGTTCTCCGTACTGGCGCGGGAGGGTATCAACATCGACTGTATTAGTTCCTCCGAGATGAAGATCGCCTGCGTGATCGGTGCCGAGCATCTCGACCATGCAGTACGAGCGGTGCACAACGAGTTTTTTCCTCCATCTGAGAAGACTGCCAAGGCAAAAGGTAATCGTAGAATTGGACATGGCGCGGAAGCGGATTGAGGTCGGAGTGCTCGGAGCCACGGGAGCGGTGGGGCAGGAGTTCGTCGCCCAGCTAGCCACACATCCATGGTTTAGATTGACGTGGGTGGCGGCGAGCCATCGCTCGGAGGGGCGGCGCTATGGCGAGGCCACGGCGTGGCGGTTGCCGGAACCCTGTCCGGATGAGGTGTCGGATATGGTCGTCGATTTAGTTGCACCGGGTCGGGCTCCGCGACTGGTTTTTTCTGGGCTCGATTCGACCGTGGCCGGCGAAGCCGAGGGGGTGTTTGCCGAAGCGGGTCACATTGTCGTGAGTAACGCACGTAACCACCGGATGGAACCTGACGTCCCGCTTCTCGTGCCGGAGATCAACGCAGATCACCTGGCATTACTTACTACCCAGGCGTCGGAGCGAGAATGGCCGGGACGAATCGTGACAAATCCCAACTGCTCTACCATCATGTTAACGATGGCCTTGGCCCCCCTGTGCCAGTTCGGTCTAAAGACGGTCAACGTGACCACACTCCAGGCTGTTTCAGGTGCCGGTTATCCAGGTGTCGCGTCCATGGATATCGTCGGCAACGTAATCCCTTATATAGAGGGTGAAGAAGAAAAACTCGAGACCGAGACCAAGAAAATCCTGGGGCGGCTCAACGATGGACACGTGGAACTCCATCCCGTCGTGGTCAGCGCCCATACGACCCGAGTTCCGGTAATTGAGGGACATACGGAGATGCTGTCGGTTGGATTTGACACAGCGCCGAAACCCGATGAGATCTTGACGGCGTTTCGCGAGTTTGTTGGGCGTCCGCAAATCGAGCAAATGCCGACCGCGCCGTCCCAGCCGATCGTCTATATGACCGCTCGCGACCGACCGCAACCTCGACTCGATGTTAATCGGGAAGGGGGAATGGCGGTAACCGTGGGCCGCCTAAGGCCCTGCAACTTACTGGACTACAAGTTGGTTGTGCTCGGGCACAACACGGTTCGAGGGGCCGCGGGTGCCGCAATTCTCAACGCTGAGTTGATGAAGACAGACGGCCTACTCGACTAACTACCAACCTCGACGCCTGGCTTGGCCGGTGCGAAATCAATCGGCCGTCAGCAGCCCTCTAACGTACTCAACGGAGACACGGATCGGCGCGGTGTCATCACCGAGTAATGTGGACTTTTCCAGACGCTGCGCGGCTGGGTCGAGCACAGCTCTCACTTCGATCTGACTTCCCGCAGGCAACGCAATGGGCGTGTTGAACCAGTAGCGGGTCGGCCATCCCGCGTCCGGCTCGCGCAGCCAGAGCATAGGTATCCGGTCGCCACCGGGTGTCACTCCTTCAACCTGGAGCTGTGAGGACTCGATGTCGACTTCTGGGAACAGAGCCAAAACCGTCATATCGGTGTCGAAATTGTGACTGAACATGACGGGGTCTCCGGTGTTCACGCCCGGTGATGACACGAGTATCGACTCGATGGTCGCCGCGTCGCCGTCAGCGAAATGCAGACCAACTTGACTCTGATCGGAGAAGTCAGCCCCTTCCGTGATCCACGTCTTTTTGTAGTGTATCCGCACCACAATATCGGCTTCAGTCGGCACGAGATATCCACCAACCTCGTTCAGGATCGACGACTGTCCAGGTGTCCAGATCGCCACTGGTGGGACAGCGGGAAATCTGTGCTCATCGGTCTGGCTAAAGCCTACGCCAGTGTCCGCGTTGTCGAGGGCGCGGGCCGTGCCGGTTGAGTCGATAAAAATAGCGGCACCGCGCACGACGGCACGTGCATCCGGCTTGAACTCCGCGCCAATGAGCACGCGTTCCTCGCTGAGACCAAACGGCATTACGAAATAGTGGACTGTCTCACTCGTATCCGCATCGAGCAGAAAGGCCTCCGGAACCTCAATTACTAGATCGGGTTCTCCAAGAGTCCAATCCTCGACCGAGGTGACTGAGATCGGGGTCTTGGCCAGAGGACCTTGCGGGTACCCACCAGCTGACCATTCGAGAATCATATCTATCTCGGTTGCCGTCAGAGCGTGACCGTTTTGAAAGTCGCCGAATCCATCCTCGGCCTGCCATGGCGGCATGCGCAGACCCAAAACTTCTTCTCGGATCGATTGTGCCCATGGAAATGCCGATCGGTAATCAAGCAGTGACATCGGCGCAATGCCACCCTCTACGTGACAACTACTACATCGGTCTCTGAACACCGGGTAGAGGTGCTCGTTAAAATTCCATCGTGATGCGATTGGTGTGTGACCGTGAGGGCTTGACTCCATCACGCCGAGAACACCCACAACTAGAACGCCCACCCACCATCTCCGTTGCATGTCGACTACCCCAGAAGTTTCGTCCGCTCCCCGATACCGTCAGGGCGCACCCTCATACGCTCGAACGATCTCGTTGACCGAAGCAAAAAAAATATCGTAGGCACCACCGACCTGTTGCTTGTTGCCAAGGTCGCCATACCAGTCTAGGAGGTATGCCGCGCGGACAAGATGACGGACGGCTATCCGTAATTCGTTTTGTCGTCTCGCTGGCAGGTTTTCGAGATCTGACCGTCTGTCCAGTTCTAGCGCCAGGGCTTTCCCCTGAAGGGCCGGAACGAAGATCTCGGTAAAACGTCCGGCGGTGACGAGCTCCTGTAGCTGCTGAGCGCGGACGCCGATCTCAGATACCAGCTCGATAGTAAGCTCTGGAATCTCCGGCTGAATACGGGTGGCGAGCGGGACCGCCGCCTCGGTTATTTCAGCTGTCAGGCTCAGCGCCGGCGGCGCTGTATTGCTGGAGTAATCCGAAAAGATAAAGTCGAAGCGCTCTTCCGGAAATTGCTCGCCATCGACGCCAAAAATTACTTTGGCAATAAACTCCGCCGGCGGTGCCAGGTCTCCCACCACCGCCTCAAGATACTCTCCTGCCACGCTAGGAATAAGGTTAAAAGCCGTAAGTTCTGTGAACTCGTCGGTGTCGGCGTTGTACTCCTCTTCTAGAACCAACCGCCCCCCCCACTCGCTCAACGTGACCGGGTTGCGGTAGTTGTCGGTGGCGTAGAGCCGGAAGATTCCCGCCTCTGGATACGTACCTTCAACATGGTGGAAACTGTCTGGTGCCATGAAGACGGTTCCCCCATGTCGTGGTGAGTGGTCCATGTGCGCCCCGGGCGCAGCATCGACAACACCACAAGTGAGCATCACCGAGCCGTAGTACGGATTACGGACCGGACCATCAGTTTGAACCCAGGTCGAGCCACCGTCATACATCGGACAATATGCACGGGCGTAGCCCGATGGGAGGTCCTGGGCAGCCAGGTACTCTGAGAGCGGTTTGAAGCGAGCGCGCATCGTGGCGATGTCCCCGGCACTGGCCGCGGCCCGAATCAATGGTGATGTCCTGGCGTCTGCAATCGGTAGCAGCTGTTGAAATGCGCTTTTCGCGTCGTCAAAGTCATCGGCTGCCAATGCCGTCTGGACGCCAACGTATTGCGCGATTTGAGTGTCCAAATCCCCTGGAGTTATTGAGGGTAGAGCAGGAACAGTCTCGGGGGTCTGGTGGCTCACGCAGGCAGGCGACAGGAAGAGGCAAAGCCAGCCAAAAACTGCACTGAGAGGTCTCGGTCGAACCATACTCCTCCGTCCCGGTGGCAGGTGGCGCGTTAGCCGACGAAAATTGTGATAATTGACTCAAAAATGAGTATACAGCTCCAAGATCTTAGGATGCAATGCCGGTACCCGCAGTGAGTCCTCGTGTACCGTAGAGTCTATGGCTGGTCCGAACAAAGCGTTGGTGGACGCGTATCTCGACGAGCTTCGCGGCGTTCGCCGGCTATCGGCGAACACGGTCGAGAGCTACCACCGGGATCTGAAAGGATTGTTGCGTTTCGCCGCTCGGCGACGGATCGTGACGCTGACACGGTCGGATCTCGAAGTATTCGTTCGACAACTGATGGCAACCGGTCTATCTCCGCGCTCGGTTGCTCGGGCGGTGGCGTGTCTGCGCGGCTTCTTCCGATTCCTGGTTGGTGACGGTCATCTTCGGGAGAACCCAGCCCACGAGATCAGGGCTCCGCGCGCATGGCCGAGTCTTCCAAAGTTTCTCTCGTGTGATCAGGTGGAGCAATTACTCGATGAGCCTGATCCTTCGACAGCTATCGGACTAAGAGACCGGGCACTGCTCGAGTTACTCTATGCCACCGGCATGCGGGTGTCTGAACTGGTTTCCGTTAAGCCGCTGGATCTTAATTTGAAAGGTGGGTATCTCACGTGTATGGGGAAGGGATCAAAGGAGCGTCTGGTTCCGATTGGCCGCTCTGCGGTGAAATGGATTCGTCAGTATCAGCGTACTTCACGTCCAATCCTCGCTAAGTCTAACTCGCCATGGCTGTTCGTCAACGCACGCGGAGGACCACTTAGCCGGGTAGGTTTCTGGAAGATCTTGAAGAAGTATGGCAAGCAGGCGGGCCTACCATACCAATTAAGTCCACATGTCGTACGCCACTCGTTTGCCACTCACCTCCTCGAGCGGGGTGCCGATCTCCGCTCGATCCAGACCCTATTAGGTCACGCGGACCTCTCGACGACCCAGATCTATACACATATTCTCGAGGCGCGTTTAAAAGCGGCTTACGATAAGTTTCATCCGCGTTCCTAGATAGTATCTCGTAAAACGCGACGAATGGGTCACATGGATAGTTCGCTAAGGTTCCAGATTAATTGACCGGTTCGTTGTACCTCTGCTACCGTTACCCGGAATCTGGGCCTGGTTCGGTTTTTAATGTTGCGATCCAGGGCCATTCTGATATCGAGCATCACAGACTTTAGGTCGACGGCTCTACCCAAACGCTTAACCTAAAAGGAGCTTTCTTCGCATGCGTCGTACAGGTCGTTATCTATTTACGTCCGAGTCCGTTACTGAAGGCCATCCGGACAAAATTGCCGACCAGGTGTCGGACGCGGTTCTCGATGCCGTGTTGAGCCGCGATCCGATGGGACGTGTCGCCTGTGAAACGTTGCTCACGACAGGGTTGATCGTGTTGGCCGGTGAAATTACCTCGAGTCACGCTTGTGATTTTAGCGATGTCGCACGCGAGGCGGTGCGTGAAGTTGGGTACACTCGCGGCAAGTTTGGCTTTGATGCCGACACGTGCGCTGTGTTGTCCGCTTTGCACGGACAGTCGCCGGACATTGCCATGGGGGTTGACCCTGGTGGCGCGGGCGACCAGGGTCTGATGTTTGGGTATGCCTGCTCCGAGACGAAGGAACTGATGCCCCTGCCGATCATGATCTCTCATCGCCTCGTGCGTGGTCTGTCCGAGGCGCGGCGGACCGGCGAGCTCGACTATCTGCGCCCAGACGGAAAATCTCAGGTGACGGTTGAATACGAGGGTAATGTACCAATTCGAATCGACGCTGTCGTCGTCTCATCTCAACACAGTGAGAGCGTATCAATCGAACAGATTCGGGAAGAAATCACAACACAGGTCATTAAGAAAATCGTGCCCATGGACCTGCTCGATGCCAATACAAAAATCTATGTAAACCCCACCGGCCGCTTTGTGACAGGTGGCCCGCATGGCGACTCCGGACTGACGGGTCGAAAGATCATCGTTGATACCTACGGTGGCATGGCACCGCACGGCGGCGGGGCCTTCTCCGGAAAAGACCCAACAAAAGTGGACCGGTCGGCTTCCTATATGGCTCGCTATATCGCCAAAAATTGCGTAGCGGCCGGGTTAGCTGATCGGGTCCAAGTTCAACTCGCCTACGCGATCGGTGTTGCCGACCCGGTGTCGGTCTTGGTGGAAACGTTCGGTGCGGGTCGTATTGACGAGGCAACGATTTCGGACCTAGTGCGGGAGCACTTCGCGTTGACGCCAAAGGGGATTATCGAATCGTTGGATCTTCGACGACCGATCTATCGCCAGACCGCCGCGTTCGGTCACTTCGGTCGAACCGAGCCGGAGTTCACGTGGGAGAAGATCGACAAAGCTGACTCGCTCCGGACCGCGGCCGGCTTATAGACTGGCTCTCAGTGGTAGGGAACAGGAGATGGACACCCAGGGCAAGTCGGTCCTGACGGCGGTCGTCTGTGGGCTCGTTGCCGCGATTGCCTGGATACTGTTGACGCTTCCGGCTAACCCCCGGGTGGTCGACCGGTCTGACTCGTCGATCGGGTCGAAGTCAACGGTGGCTGGAGCCTTTCACGTCCACACGACACGGTCCGATGGCGGAGCACCGATGGACGAGGTCGCTGGCGCCGCCGGGGAAGCGGGGCTCCAGTTCCTGATCGTCACCGATCATGGTGACGGCACACGCCCCCCAGAACCTCCCCAATATCGGTCTGGCGTCCTGACACTTGACAGTGTCGAAATTAGCACTTCCGGTGGTCATTACATCGCCATTGGTCTCCCGCAAACGCCGTATCCGCTAGGCGGTGAACCGGACACGGTCGTCGAGGACGTTCGTCGGTTGGGTGGGTTCGGGGTGGTCGCGCATCCGACATCACCGAAGAGCGGTTTAAACTGGCGGGACCCGGAGTTGGTTGTGGACGCGGTCGAATGGCTGAACGCCGACAGTCAGTGGCGGGACGAATCGACTGTGCATTTATTGACCACGGTTCTGCGATATCCGTTCCGACCCACTGTGACATTGGCTTCGTTGCTAGATCGGCCGGATGATGCTCTGGCTATGTGGGATCGAGCATCCTGGGATCGTCAGACGGTCGGACTGGCGGGCCACGATGCCCACGGGCTAGTTGTGACCGGAACCCATGAAAAACAACCCGTGTCACTTGGATTGACGTTTCCAGATTACGTACATCTCCTTCGGACCTTCTCGTTGCGTGTCGACGTTGGCCGTCAGTTCACTGGTGACGCGGAGGAGGACTCCAAGCTTTTGTTGGATGCCATCCGTGCCGGGCGCGTGTTCACGGTCGTCGATGCGCTTGCTTCGCCGGCAGCGTTTGAGTTTGAGGCGATCGGATCGGCTCAAAACTATTCGATGGGGGAGAGGGTCCCCACCGGAACTGCTGTAGAACTTCGAGCGGCTACGGTGGCACCACCGCGCACCGATATCGTGCTCTTGGCCAATGGCTTGACCGTTCACACCGTTACCGATGCTGAGCTTCGGTATCGTGTAGAAGAACCGGCGGTCTATCGGGTGGAGGTTCGCGTGAGAGGGGTGGCAGGGAAGTCTCCTGTGCCGTGGATTGTTAGCAACCCGATCACCGTGGGTAATTCGCCGATTGTCCCTTCTGTCGCGGCTCGTAGACCAACCGCGAGGCGGTCGCTGATGGGACGAACCAGGGCTCGAGGTGGAATTTGGTCCGTTGAGCACGATCCAAACAGCGACGCGGAGGTAATGATCGAGTCACGTCAGTTGAGGTTTCGTTATCGGCTCTCCGACTCGGCGGCGGACAGTCCATATGCGGTGGCGAGGCGACCGGTCCGTGGTGTTGAGCTGGAGTCATTCGATGCGGTGGCATTTGATGTCGTCGCCGATCGACCACTGCGACTCTTTGTGTACCTCCGGGCCGGGGCGTTAGCCTCGGAGCAGCGCTGGCGGTCGTCATTTTACGCCGATACCACTCGACGCCGGGTAAGAATCGCTTTTGATGAGTTCAAATCGGTCGAGCCAGACCGATACGGAGCGGTCGATCTTGCCGCAACTGATTCGCTGCTGCTAGGAGCTGAACTCGTCAACGCCCAACCCGGGAGTATGGCGATGGTGACGGTCCGGCGGCTCCGTCTTGAGAGCTGGTGATGTGGAATATCTGGCCTCAGGTTCGCACCGTCAGCAGCAGGTATGTAGCGGATGCTCCAAAAAGAAGGTTAGGTGCCCATGCTGCCAGTATCGGCGCTAGTAACCCGGCGGTGCCAATCGCCCCAAACACACTCATCACGATCCAGTAGCTACAGGCGAGGGAGATTCCTACACCGACACCGTAGAGGGCGCCACGTGGACCCATGGTGACGGCGAAAGGAACGGCAATCAGTGTGAATACCAGCGTGACGAACGGAAATGAAATCTTGCGGTGCAATGCCACGACAAGTTGTACGACGTCGAAACCGCTTGCGCTCAGCTCATCGACATAGGTGTCAAGCTCACGCACGTTCATCAGTTCCGCGTCCGGCGGCTCGGTTTTGAAATAGTCGGGAGACTCGAGGAGTGGCAGGAATTGCACGGCGGCGGTGACGAGAGCACTGCCGTCCTCAGCGGTCGAGGTTAAATCACGCACCCAGACCCCTTGGCCCTTCCAAGTGGCCGGTTCTGCCTCAAAGGTAGCCTTCTCGATAAATGTTCGTCGCTCTAGCTCCCAGGGTCTTCCGCCAAATTCATAAACCGATAGATTCTCGAATTCGTCACGCTCTGGCTTAAACGACAGATAGTGATAAATTGACCCGTTCTTGCCGACGATCCATCGGCGGTTCATCACGTTGATGGTACTAAGTCTGCCGATCCGAATCTCGTGATTGATCGCTTCGGCCTGACGGTTGGCGCGCGCAAGAATACTTTCGCTCATGCCAAACAGTACGCCGCTCCAGAGAAGGCTGATCAAAAAGATAGGCAACACTGCTCGATAGAGACTCACTCCGCACGCCTTCATCACCGTGAGCTCACTGTTTCGCGTAAGCAGTCCCACCGTTACTAAAGTGGCGACGAGTGCGGCAATCGGAAGGACGTAATACGCAAACTGTGGAGTGGCGTACCAGAAATACTCCAGCAGACGGAAGCCGCTTGTCTCACCTTTGAATAACTTGTCCGAAAGGTCGATGAAGGTCGAGATATAGAAGATCCCAAGCAGACCGACAAAAGCGAGACCGACGACACCCAGATACGTCCTCGCAACATACCAGTCGAGGATGTGTAGTCTAAATGGACCCAGACGCGGAGAGTTAAAACCTAAAGGCGCAGTATTCGCTTTCTCTTTGGTTTTAGCTGCCTCTTTAGACACCACCGGTATTCCTCTAGAAAAGAACGAAGGGAGGACCCGCCTCTCAACCGACCGCGATCGTAAAACTACAAGACCAACCCCAAAGAGCCCGAGCACTATATTTGGCAGCCACATCGCTAGTTGCGGGGATACCAACGCACCTTTGGCCATTGCCTCCGCGCCATACATAACGACGTAGTAGCCAAATACGACACAGGTACCCAGTGCGAAGCTGGCAAGCTTTCCGTCTTTTCGGCTCGTTACACCCAGTCCCAAAGCGATCAATATGAAGACGAGACACGCCGCCGGAATCGCGAACTTTCGATGAATCTCCATGATCGGTGGGTGAGCCGACAAACCAGCAGCCGTCATTTGATCCGCCTCACTCCGTAATTGCGATATGGTGAGCTCACGGTAGCCGCGCTGCGGACCGGTAAGTGGGAAGACCGTGTCTGAGTCAAGCCCGATCACGATTTCGTCAAATTCGTGCGCTTCATAGGTTTCAGGCTGCAAGGGGTCAACTTGATGTCCGGTCCCCTGGGTTAAAACGATATCGACTCGACGCTGCTTTTGGTCAAGTATCAGGCGACCACGTTCGGCCACATAGATGTCAGGTTGTTCCGATCTTCGCGTATCGGCGACTAGGACATCGGACCAACCTTCATTAGCTGTTGAGACTTCCCGCACGTACAGTACGACGCCTGGAAAGTACTCGTCGAATACACGTGGTTTAATTTCGCCTTCCGCCCGATTAGCTACCGTTCGAAACGTTATCTCTCTGAACGCTTGGTTCGCGTTGGGAAGCAGCGTGATCAGAACATAGGCTGTCGCCAACGTCGACACTACAGCGAGCGCTGTGAGCGGAGCGAGTATCCTGAACAGGCTCACGCCGCAGGCCTGGAACGCGACCATTTCCCGATCACTTGAAAGTCGACCCAATCCCATCAGGGCGCCGAGTAGCAAGCCGATCGGGATCGTGATGCCGAGGCCCTGCGGAACTAAGGTTCCCATCAGTTGAAGAATCGTGATGGTATCAACGCCCTTCGCGATTAGATCCTCAGCCACCCCCATTACTGGAGGAATCATGAGTAGGAACGTAAGCACGAAGACCGCCAGACAGAATGGCGGGATGATCTCCCGAAGAATGTAGCGGTCAATGATACGTAGCATGTCCGATGATGTCTGGGTTAATTCTAACGCGGTCCGATAGAGGAAAATCTGAATCAGACACGGTCTTTAGGTCGAGGCGAGGCGCCTGGAGAAGCGGGGCAGTTAGTAGGAACAAGTGCACCTCGTTCATTCAAGCTGCATAGATCCCCGTATTATTAGAGTCTGATAATACATGTTATGTTAACTTGTAACTCTTCAGCCTGAACGGAGCTCGTCGAGAATACCCTCGAGGGTCTTAATGAGTTCTGCTCTTCCGACCTCAGCCTTCCGGAAGTTGAGCTGCAGCTTAAAAGCCTTCGATGGCGCCGAGTACTTAAACACGTATGGCCTCGACCGTCTTCGCGACCTAGTGGCAGTGACCTTTCTGGCCTCGGCCCTTGTAATACCACCGGCGAGAACGATCCGCTCCACAAATTGCGTCATCGCCTTCTCATCAGGTTGCCTGGCAACCTGAACGAGTATGGACTTCGACTCGATCTCCGCCAGACGACAGAGGCTCTTAATCGCCTCAGGTATTGCATTGAGCGTAAGCGATTCCGTAATCGACGTGCGTGATTTTCCAAGTCTTCTGGCAAGTTCTTCGTGAGTGTAGCTAAACGTGTCGCCGAGAGAGTGAATCGCTTCCGATTCCTCCAATGCCGTCAGATCCTTCCGTTGAATATTCTCAATCAGCGCAATCTCTATCAACTCACCGTCATCGACATCTCTGATGATAACCGGAACCTCTCGAATACCGACCTGGCTGGCGGCTTGGTAGCGCCGTTCGCCGGCAATAATTTGAAACCGCTCACCGCGCTGCCGAACAATAAGTGGTTCGATAATGCCCTTCTCGGCGATCGAAGCCATCAACTCTGACAGGTCACCCATTACTTGTCGTGGCTGATCGGGATTTGGGTCGAGCTGTTCGATACGGATCAGTCGCCCAACTGGCGCTCCTGACGAGGCTGCCAATGCCTCCACATAGTGTGCGTCATGACGCATTCCGACAGTCTGTGGTAGTCCGCGTCTAGGCACGGTCCATCACCTCCTCACAGAGTCTGTAATAGTCTGCAGCGCCTGTTGAGTCTGGCGCGAAGCTAAATATTGCCTCCCGATACGCGGGACTTTCCTCGAGCCGAACGTTCTTTGAGATCACAGTATCGAACACTTTGGCGCCGAACACTTTTTGAATTTGATGTTGAATATCACGTGCTAATGACGTCCGGCGGTCGTGCATCGTAATCAAAACACCTAAAATTTGCAGACTTGTATTAGCCCTCGATCGAACCTTTTCAACAGTCTCAAGAAGGTCGTCGGTCCCCTCCAGGGCGAAGTACGATGATTGAATCGGAATAAGAAGATGCGTTGCGGCGACAAGAGCGTTCACCGTAAGCAGTCCGAGGGTTGGTGGGCAGTCGATCACCACAAACGGGAATCGCTCACGAACCGATTCGATACGGTCTTTAAGTCTGAAATGTGAGTCGAGTTCTCCGATCAACCTCGCCTCAAGTTTGGCGAGCGATATCTGTGCCGGCGCTATCCAGAGATTGTCCTGATTAGCTGCAGGTCTGATGACGTCGCAGAGCCCACACGATGGATCTGCGATCACGTCGTAGACGCTCTGTTTAACCGTTTCGCGCTCGATGAACGACAGGGTGCTATTAGCCTGTGCATCGAGATCGATCAGAAGGGTTGGTTGCCCTCGAAGCGCAAGAGCTGACGCCAAATTTATAGCGGTCGTGGTCTTACCCACTCCGCCCTTCTGGTTGGCTATCGCGACGATCATGGGAGCGCTGTGCCCAGAGTGATACTTGAGCGGAACAAGAGTGCCAGTACTGATATAGAACTGTGATATTTTAGGAACGCACGGGAGACCTGTCAAGAACGAGCGAAGTATGGAGTGGCCAACACGAGTTAAGCAGGTTGGCTAAGTCATTGATAATGAATAGCTTGTAAAAATTGTCGGCCGGCCGACAATTTGAGACGTTACATCTTATATTTGCCGAACTCTTCAGGGGCGAGGCCTTCAAGCCACTTGGAAAGCTGCTCAGAATCGGCCTTACCTGGCGAGAAGTTAAGTGTTTTTGCGCCGTCAATGACGGTTTCTTCAACGAGAATTGGCGCGCGTACACGGAGCGCGAGCGCGATGGCATCGCTTGGACGTGCGTCGATAGCGACAACTTCCCCGCCGAGGCGGAGATGGATAAGGGCGTAGAAAGTGTTCTCCTTGAGGTCACACAAGGTGATCTTGTCGACGTCAGCGTTGAGGTCTGTAATGACATTACGAAGCAGATCATGGGTCATCGGCCGTGGGGTCTCAATGTTCTCGATCTGAAGTGCGATCGCGTTCGCTTCGAAGACCCCGACCCAGATCGGTAAAACCCGTTTCCCATCCTCGTCGCGAAGGATAACGATTGGCATATTTGTGATCGGGTCGACCATTAGACCCTTAATTGTCATCTCGATTAGCATGGCCTGGTTTCTTCCTCATGGGGTTTTAGTTCTACTTCCGCAGCAGGCAGGTTCTCTGATGTCTTTGACCGATGAGCATCCAAGGCTAATACCTTTCCTGAGAGGCTATTTGGACCCGCTCTGAATACAGACACGTCTACAGTATGCCCAATCCACTCAGCCTCACCTGGAAAGTTGACAACGGTATTCTGGCTGGTTCGTCCAGAAAGCTCCTCATGTCTCTTTCGACTCCTTGAGTCGACCAGAACTCTCACCGACTGACCCACTTTCCGCTTATGTAGTGAGGTCTGGATCGACTTCTGAATTGCCTGGAGTTCCATGATTCGAGCGGTCTTCTCAGATTCTGGCACATTGTCTGGAAGGCGGTGTGAGGCCAAGGTGTTAGGTCGTTCCGAGTATTTAAAGGAAAACATGCTGTGATAGCGAACCGTTTCGGTCAACGAGAGAGTTTCCTCGAATTGCTCCTGTGTCTCACCTGGGAACCCAACGATCATATCGGTCGATAGAGCGATATTCGGGATAGCTCTTCGAATTTTTTCTACGAGTCGCAGATAGTCCCCTCGGCTGTGCCTCCGGCGCATAGCTCGGAGGACCTCAGTGGATCCAGATTGTACCGGGAGGTGTAGATGTCGGCAGACTTTTGGCAGGTCACGCATTGCGTCCAGCATCCGCCCGGTGACATGGCGTGGATGTGGGCTGGCGAAACGAATGCGCTCCACATTAGGTACATCGTGGACGAGTTCAAGTAACTTGGCGAAGTCGCAATCTCCAAGATCGGGTGCCTGGTAGTGGTTGACGATTTGCCCCAGTAGGTGGATTTCGACATGGCCACGGTCTGCTGCCTGACGGACCTCTTCGACGATCTCTTTTGCGGGTCGCATTCGTTCATGGCCCCTAGTGTACGGTACGACACAGAATGAGCAGAAATCATTGCAGCCCTCAATGATCGTAATGAAGGCCCGTACTGGATCGTGTCTGACAGCGACACCGAGAGGGAAAGACACATTGTCGTAGGGGTTGATGTCCAACCGATGAGTTTTTGAGAGCTCGGCCTCCGCGATAAGTACCGGCAGTCTCTCGAGTGCTTGGGTGCCGACAACCACGTCGACCCCAGGGGCGCGAGCAAAGATGTTTTTACCCTCTTGCTGGGCGACGCAACCGATAACGGCGACCATCGGTTTAGTGCCTGGTGATCGCTTGGCGCTAAGTACGGCTATTCGATTAAAGAGCTTGTCTTCGGCGCGCTCTCTGACACTGCAAGTATTGACAACTACGAGGTCCGCCTCTTCGACGTCATTCGTGAGTTCGTATCCAGCTTGTTCCAGGAGTCCTCCGACACGCTCTGAATCGTGAACGTTCATCTGGCACCCGAACGTTTCAATGCATACTTTTCTAGCCACCAACCTTCGCCTTTCGCCTTTCGCTTTCGCCTTTCGTCTTTTCTTTGCCTCTTAGCATTTCTCTCGCACCTGCGCGGGCCCCAATCGAATCTGCACCAGTCATCAGCCGCGCTAGCTCTGTCACTCGAGCCTCTTCGGCCAGCTCCTCGATCCGTGTAACCGTCCTGCCCTTCCGGACGACTTTTGATACGTGGTGGTGAGATGTTGCGTAGGCCGCGATCTGCGGCAGATGGGTCACACAGATAACCTGATATTCTTCGCTAAGCCGTTTCAACATCGCGCCTACGCGATCTGCAACAGCACCTCCGATTCCCGCATCGATCTCGTCGAACACCAGCGTTTTACCCAGCCTGTCGGTGGTGGCTAGACTCTTAAGCGAAAGCATCACCCGCGAAAGTTCACCACCAGACGCCACCTTGGCAAGCGGCCGAACCTGCTCGCCTGGATTGGCAGAAAAGAAGAATTCCACCGTGTCGACACCACGTTCGGTCCACTGACGGTCGGCCACCGGACCTCGGTAGAATCGCGCTTCTAGTTGAGCATCAGGGACAGCCAGGTCTGCGAGCGTTCGTTGCAGCCCCTCTATTAGTCTTGGAGCCGCGGCCTGTCGACTGCTGGATAGCCTCTCCGCTACACGTTCAAAGGTGGCCCGTCGTTCCTCCTCCTCCCGCAGCAGTATTTCTAGTTTCTGGTTCCCCGTTGTCAGCTCCGCGAGTTCATCCTCGACCTGTTTCCTGTGCTCCGCCACCTTTTCAAGACTCGGCCCATATTTCCGCTTGAGATCCTCCAGCTCAGCCAATCGCCCCTCGACCGCCGCCAGTTTCTCAGGAGAGGTCTCGATCTTCGCGGCGTACGACCTAAGGAAAAAAGCTAAATCTTCAAGCTGCGACTCCACGGCCGTTCGACCGTCCGCGTGAACGGAAAACTGTTGGTCCAGCTCGACCAGTTCATCGATTTGTCGCCACATTTGACCGAGATTAGAAAGGATGGAGTCGTCTCGTTCATACAAAGCGGTATAGGCCTCGGCGCATAACGAGGCCAGTCGATCGGAGTTCACAAGTTTCTGGCGAGTGTCGTGCAGTGTCGTGTCCTCCCCCACCGTTGGAGCGATGCTTTTGATCTCCTGGTACTGAAATGCTAAAAGTGCGACTCGGTCAGTTCTGTCCTGGTCGTTGCGCTGTAGCTGCTCGAGTCGCCCCCGAACCGCGCGCCACATGCGATACGCTTCGCCCACAACAGAAGTCTCCTTATCCAGGCCAGCATAGGCGTCCAGCAGCGCTAAATGGTTCGCCGGGTCAAGCAGCGCCTGATGGTCATGCTGGCCGTGAAGGTCAACAAGCCGGCGGCCCAGTTCCTTAAGCGCGCTTGCCGTCGCCAGAGTGTCGCCGATGAACCCACGACTCCGACCTTGAGCCGTCACTTCTCGCCTGAGGATTATTTCCTGTCCCTTGTCGTCCTCGATCGTTGCTTGAACTCGCGCACGAACCTGACCCGTTCGAACGAGGTCGCTCGTGGCGCGACCGCCGACAAGGAGCCCTAGCGCGCCAAGGATAATTGATTTTCCCGCCCCGGTCTCACCAGTCAGAACCGTCAGGCCAGGATGAAGATCTAACTCCAACTCATCCACCACCGCTAGGTTTTGAATGCTGAGGAATTGAATCATAGGCCGTTAGTCTGATCGCGAGCGGTGACTAGAACTAAGAGAAGAACTTCCATGCTATCATACATTTGACAGCATTCAGATGGCATGGCATCTTCACAAAACTGCGCTATCCCAGGGCGCACCAGTGGCACTTCGGAGGGGATTAGGTGCGTAATGTTTTCTTCTACGCCCTTTCCTTTCTTCAGACGCCAGGTGTCGTCGAAGCGTCGGGAGAAGGGTTTAGCGGCGGCGTTCTTGGATTGATACTTAGGGCCTCCCTCCCATCTCAAGTTGTTCTTTTTATCCTGATCGTTTTCTCGATCGTTTCTTGGGCCGTCATTTTACTCAAGCTCATACAGTTCCAGTCGATCGAGCGTCAAAACTCTAGCTTTATCGAAGTCTTCCGCCGAAGTGGAAAGTTCTCAGAAGTCCAGTCGGTGTGCAGGTCGCTGCCCAAGAGTCCGCTGACCGGTGTGTTTCAGGCAGGGTATATTGAGCTCAACACACAACTCCGGCAGCAAGACCCCTCAAAAGAGTCGGCGCGGCAATCTGACGATTCGGCGGTACGCCCGAGCCTGAAAAGCTTTGATGCCCTTGACCGCACCCTACTAAGAGCGTCGACTACGGAGGTCGCAAAACTGGAACACCGGGTCCCGTTCTTGGCCACGACGGCCAGCATTACGCCTTTTATCGGGCTCCTGGGCACCGTCTGGGGGATCATCATCGCCTTTCAGGGAATAGGGGAGACCGGTTCGACCAATCTTGCGGTCGTGGCTCCAGGGATTGCCGAAGCCCTCGTCGCTACGGCCGCAGGACTTTTCGCCGCGATTCCAGCCGTATACTTTTACAATCACCTCACCCAGAAGGTGAAAGAGATGGCTGCATCGCTTGACGACTTTTCACTAGAGTTCCTTAATATCGCCGAGAGGAACTTTTCGTAGGACAGAATAATGCCAAGCGTTCAACCGCAGGCTAGCCACGGCATTGGACGGAGATATCGTGGTCCGCGCGTTGGAACGGCTCTGTCGGAGATCAATGTCGTGCCGCTCGTCGACGTCATGCTGGTTATGCTGATCATCTTCATGATCGCGGCACCAATGATGCAACGGGGTCTAGACGTAAGCCTTCCTGAATCGCGCCGCGCCGACCAGATCAGCTCCGAACGGATCTTCGTCACTATTCCCGTCAGCTTTCGTACCGACGGCGTCCTTCACCTGGACGACAATCCGATCCGCTTTGAGGTGTTACGCGACTTAATACAACAGGTCATGGAGAGCCAGAATAGCCGCCAGGTCTTCGTGCGTGGCGACGGGGAAATCACCTATCAAGAGTTAATCAGCGTGATGGATGAACTCAAGGCTGGAGGAGTCAACGAGGTCGGACTTGTCACCGAGATCACGGCGCGTTGATTTGAGGTCGCACAGAGATCACTAGCGTCGTGAGAAAAACAGCTTCACAGTTACTGTCCGAGCGTGCCGGGAAAACCGACGGCTTAGAGCGAACTCTCGCCGTGTCGGTGGTAGTGCATCTTGTCGCAGTCGGGGCTCTTTTAGCCACACCGGGAACGTTCCTCGACAGGGTAGACGAGGAGCCAGCCTCAATGAGTATTCGACTTGGAGGTCCAGACGGCCCAGGAAAAGGAGGCCTAACGCCACTGGGAGCACGCCCGATCCAGCAGGTCATCCCGCTGATGGAGTTACGGAGACCACAGTGGATTCAGCCACCAGCGGACACCGCTCCAGAGGTTGTGATTCCGGTCGAGGATGCGCCGCGCGTGGAACCAGAGAGCGAGGTCGAAACCGCATTTGACGAGGCTCGGGGGCGACAGCTGACGCGTGGCCCACAGCTACAGGAAGGCAACGCCATGTCCGACACCGGCGTCGATGGGATCGGTGTTGGATTGTCCGCCGGCGGTCTTGGGGGCAGCGGCTCCGAGCTGAGTCTAAGTGACTTCTGCTGTCCCGAGTATCTTGCGACCATGGTGTCACTGATCCGGGAACGATGGGACTCAAATCAGGAAACCGCAGGGGCGGCTGTTGTTCGTTTCACGGTCCGACGCGATGGCAGGATCGATGCAGTGGGCGTCGACCGAACTAGCGGCTATATCGCGCTCGATCAGAGTGCTCGTCGCGCGATTCTTTTAACTCGCGAGCTCCCGCCTTTGCCGAGCTTGTTTACGGAAGAGAGCCTGACCGTTCGCCTGACATTCGAGTACCGACGATGAGCCGAATTCTTCGCAGCGTGCTGGCTGTCAGCCTATTCAGTACCGCTGTTCTCGTGTCCGCTCAACAGCCGAATGAGGCTCCCCAACTGCCGCGTCCACGCTCAGAAGTTTCACTGATCATCGGCGACCGTATTGGCACCCAACCGCGAATGGCGGTACCTGACTGCCTCGCCCCCTCTGGCGGTGCCGAGACGAAGGCCATTGCGGAGACTGTCGCGGAGGTGCTTTGGGACGATCTGGACTTTGAGCGTGAATTCAGAATGGTGGCCCGTGACACTTACGAATCAGTTCCCCAGGCGCGGTCTCTCACCGATTTACCCCTGAATGCCTGGCGCGAGCTCGGCGCCGAGGGCATCGTGAGCTGCTCTGTCGAACGAGTTGGCGACGACCAACTCAGGGTGACGGCCCGGTTGTTCAATGTGCGGTCGATGACCTCGCCATTCGGCGTGGAGTACACCGGGTCAATGGGCAACGTCCGAACGTATGCCCACCAACTCTCTGACGAGATTCACCGCCATCAGCGTGGTCTCCGAGGCGTCGCGCGGTCGAAGATCGCTTACATTTCGGATCGTGACAGCGAATCAATGCTCGGCCTCGTCGAGAACCGCGCAACGAAGGAGGTGTATTTCTCCGACTATGACGGCGTCAACGTCAGACGGGTCACCATCAGTCGGGCACTTAACAACAATCCGGCCTGGTCTCCGGACGGACGTTCGATCGCCTACACGGCGTGGCGCCCGTATATGGATGTGCTTGTCTCTCATATCTATCAGGGGCGTCTCGAATCTCCCGCGAGTGGCACCTGGGACAACCAGAACTGGCTGCCCGCATGGTCTTCGGATGGGACCCAGCTCGCGTTCACATCCAATCGCGACGGACAGCCAGAGCTCTATGTCAGCAATGCTGACGGGAGTGAGTTGCGCAGGTTGACAAATCATCCCGGGATCGACACTAGCCCAACCTGGTCGCCGCAGGGGCATCAATTAGCCTTCGTCTCTGATCGCACGGGTTCACCGCAGGTGTACGTGGTCGGCGCTGACGGCACGGGCCTGCGACGGCTAACGTTCGAATCGCATTGCGATCGTCCGACTTGGTCGCCTGCGCCGTACAACGAGATCGCATATTCGTCTCAAACCGGCCCTGGGCATGACATCAAGGTGCTCGACCTGGCAACAAACGAAACACGACAACTCACATTCGGTCTCGGAACGAACGAGAGTCCGAGCTATTCGCCCAACGGTCGACACGTCGCGTTCTCGTCTACCCGCGGGAGCGGAACGAAGCAGATTTGGATAATCGGACGCGATGGACGAGGGCTCCGTCGCATCACGAGCGTGGGGAACAACGAGATGCCAAGCTGGTCACCGTGATTAAGTGTGGAGACCTTGCAGAACGGTCTCAGTCTTCGGTGCACTGACGGGGTAATAATCAAGCAATCTACGAGGAAGCATGAAACATTGTCTCGCGGTAACGTTTCACAAGGGAAATTCGATGCGTACTATCAGATCGATATCAGTGACCCGCCTCCTTGGGATTGGCTTGACCGGCATTGTCTTAGCGGCCTGCGCCCGAAACCCTCCGCCGGTCGAGCCTGATGCTCCTCCGCCTCCCCCTCCGACGAATCAGACGATCCGCACACCACCACCTCCTCCAGCGCCCCCCCAGGAGCCGCAGACGCCACCAACGATTGTCAATGAGGATGGGTTTACGTCACGAAGCTTAGAAGATCTAAACCGAGAGTCACCACTCCAACCGGTGTTTTTTGAGTACGATCAATTCAACATGAGCCTGCAGGGGCAATCGGTTCTACAGGCCAATGCCGAGATTCTCAGACAATATACAAGTTGGGTGATCACGATCGAAGGGCACTGTGATGAGCGTGGGAGCCCGGAGTACAACTTATCTCTTGGTGAGCGCCGGGCGTTGACGGCTCAGGAGTATCTAGTCGTGATGGGAATCAGTGCCGATCGGATCAACACCGTGAGCTACGGAAAAGAATTCCCGTTCGACCCGGGGAGTACACCCGAAGCGTGGGAACGTAACCGACGGGCCCATTTTGTTATCACTAATCGGTAGTCCGACTTTCACGGCGTAGCGGTTTGCGTTAATCTGGATCAGATGAGGCATATACAGTGACGCGGAGCGTTATCGTCCCGTGGCTAATGGCGGCAATGCTTGTGACGTTTCCGGGACGGGTCAACGGCCAAAACCGCGAGCGTCAGCAGATAATGGCCGACCTGCGCATGTTGCACGAGCAGACCATGCGGCTACAGCTTCAGATCTCCGCGCTTGACGAATCGCTCCAGAGCTTGACGACGCAACTGGCCACACAGGCTGAAGAGACGGTGCGAGCATTTGCCGACCAGCGACTTCTTGTGGATGGGGTCGCGGGCGATGTGAGAATTCTACGCGAGAAAATTGACGATACGAACGTGCGTATTTCGTCGATGTCACAGGAGGTTGAGGCGCTCCGGGTGGCGATACCGCCGATGTCGATCCCTGTGACCCATTTATTGATCGACCCAGAGACAGGTTTACCCCTCGAGACTCCTGCTGATTCGATCGAGCCGCCACCCGTGGTGCCTGTCAGCGCGGGCGTGTCACCGCGTCGCATGTATGACACTGCTTGGGCTGACTATACGAACGGGCAGTGGGTGTTGGCCGTTGAGGGCTTCGAGGCGTACCTGAAGACGTTCCCGCGGTCAGAGTTTGCGGATGACGCGCAGTTCTATATCGGGCAGACGCATTACGCTGACGGACAGTTTCGTAAAGCGGTAATGGCATTCGAACAGGTTATCTTGACCTATCCAGACGGTGATGTTGTTCCCGAAGCCTCCTACAAACGAGGTTTGGCTCTCGACCGATTGGGCGAAACAGAGCGCGCCCGCCAAGCGTTTGAGCTCGTTTTCACCAACTATCCAGACAGTACGATGGCCACACTGGCAGAACAGGCACTCGACCGAATAAGCCAACCCTAGAAAGCAGAGATTAATGGGCAGCGTGAACAAGGTCATCCTTGTGGGCAACCTCGGCCGTGATGCCGAGGTCCGACACACCTCCGGCGGGACTGCAGTCGCCACGTTGAGTCTCGCCACGACTGATGTCTGGACCGACAAGGGCGGGCAGCGGCAGGAAAAGACGGAATGGCATCGGGTCGTGCTATGGGGTAAGACGGCCGAGACACTTCAGGAGTATCTGCTCAAGGGCCGACAGATCTATGTCGAGGGACGTCTTCAGACTCGACAGTGGGACGATCGGGACGGGAATAAGCGATACACCACAGAGACTCGCGCCGATCGAGTCGTACTGCTAGGCGGACGTGGTGGCGGTGGTGGGGTATCTCGCGGCGACGACACTGATGATCCCACCCTGTCCTCTCAACCTAGTGGCTCGAACCAACCCAGTGAACCGTCTGAGTTAACCGAGGACGATATTCCCTTCTAGTCGCGAGCTCCTCTCCTCACCTACTGTATCGCTGCGACATCGGCCCGATGGACTTTGAATCTGGCTGGAGGTTGAACTAGATCGGGTCGGCGCGACCGTAGCGATCTTCAAGCCTCACGACATCGTCAAGCTCCGGAGTGGAGACCTCGATAATATTGCAGTCCTCAATAGCGGTCATTCTATGGGTGGTCTTTGGGGCGATGTGGATACGTTCGCCCGGTTTCATCTCAAAGGTGGTCGTTACTCCATCGTGAATGATCTCAAACTCCAGGCGACCGCTCCACAGCAGAATCGTTTCATCCTTCACATTGTGATACTGCAGACTAAGTGCCTGCCCGGCATCGACGTGAATGACCTTTCCGACGTAGCGGTCCGTCTTGGCCCAGTGCAACTCGTAGCCCCACGGTTTCTCAACTCGTATCGTGTTCGCTTCGGCCATGGTTTTCCTCTCTGGGTCTACGACTCTAGGAAGATATCTCGATGTTTTACTCGGAGTCGAATCCCCTTGATCCTGGGTAATCGTCGTCGTAACCGTTCAGCGATCGCGACAGATCGATGACGCCCACCCGTGCATCCAATACCGACCGTCAGATAGCTCTTTCCCTCGCTCGAATACTGAGGGAGTAAAAAATTGAGCAGCTCGATAGTTTTGTCGAGAAACGTCCCGGTGGCCTCCGCTTTGTCGAGATATTCTTGGACGTCCTGGTCACGTCCGGTGAGCGCCCGAAGAGCCGGGATAAAATACGGATTTGGCAAAAACCGCACATCCAGGAGCAAATCGGCTTCCAGCGGAATACCTTGTTTGTAGCCGAAACTAAACAGCGTCACGACAAGCTGTTTGTCGGTTCCACCGTATGAGAGTTCCATGAAACCCCGTCGCAACTCGTGCACCGTGAGATCGGATGTGTCGAACACCTTGTCGGCCAGCTGCTTGACGGACTCAAGGCGTGATCGCTCCTGAAGAATACCGTCAAGGATCTGGTCAGCACCGATTGGATGCGGCCGCCTGGTCTCAGAGAAACGTCGGACCAGCGCGGCATCGCTCGCCTCCAGGAAGATCACGACGGTTCCCAGTGTTTTCCGGCGACGGAGGTTTCGGAGGCCACGAGGAAACTGGCGGAGAAACTGCGGATCACGCATGTCGACGACCACCGCGGCATGTCCGATCGGTTGGTCCCGACGACCCAACATGTCGGCAAAGGTTTCCATGAGGGAGGTAGGTAGGTTATCGACGCAGAAGTAACCCAAGTCCTCTAGCGCTCTAATCGCTTCGGACTTCCCGGAACCAGATAACCCCGTGAGTACGACGAAACGAGCCTCCTTGCCGATCAGGTTCGTCGTGCGGTGGCTACTGTTCATGAATAATGACTGACGGCCTGGTGAAATCGCCGCGTACTATGTGCACGCCACAGGCATGCAGCGCAAGTCCCGCTGGGAAGGAGAAATGCCTAAGTTTTGAAATAGGGTAAGCCAAGACCTCAGTGTTGTTCAGGGTACACTTGAGCTCACAGCACATTAACTCCTGCAAATCGGCTCGAATCTCAACGTGACATCCGGTAGCCATTGTCTGCATTGCTCACGGGCTCCGCGAGCGGTCAGGCCTGGCGGCTCGCCCGCACACGGAATACTAGTAAATAACTTTTCGTTGACTTGATGGCGGAATCTTTAGTTCTTCGCGATATTTCGCAATAGTCCGTCGTGCGAGAGCTAAACCTTCTCCTTGTAGAATACCCACGATACGAGAGTCACTCAAGGGTCTTTCTGGGTCCTCGCGTTTAATAATCTTTTTAATCCGCTGCTTAATCGTTACCGACGAAATGCTTTCCCCATAGGAGCTATGGATCCCACTGTGAAAAAAATATCTCATCTCGAACACACCCTGAGGTGTGTGCATGTACTTGTTGTTAACGACCCGACTCACGGTCGACTCGTGCATCCCGATGTCATTGGCGACATCACGAAGGACCAGTGGACGCAGGTACTCGATGCCCTGGTCGAGGAACTCGCGTTGGAAGTTGATAATGCTCGTCGCCACCTTCTGAATGGTCTTTTGACGCTGATTGACCGACTTAATCAACCAGAGAGCTGCCCGACACTTCTCTCTAACATACGAGCGGGTTTCATCGCTGTTCTTGCTGTTCTTGTCCAGCATCCGGCGATAGACCGGACTGATCCGTAACTGCGGCAGCCCTTCTTCGTTGAGCGTCACCACATACTTATCTTCTATTTTTGCAACATAAACGTCCGGGATTACGTACTGCGACTGCGACGGGCTATGCCGCATCCCCGGCTTAGGGTCGAGACGGCGAATGATGTCGATGTGCTGTTTAATTTCGTCGATCGTTACGTCGAGGTGGCCAGCCAATTCTCGTAGCTTATGCTGTTGGAGTAGCGTAATGTGGTCGCGAATGATCGTCTCGCTGTGCGTGTTCTCCATTCCGAGGTGCCTGAGCTGAAGGAGTAAACATTCTCTAAGATCACGCGCGGCGACCCCTACGGGGTCAAATCCTTGGATGATAGCCAGTGCTCGTTCCACATCTGACTTGGACCACGGACCCATGGCAAGGATCTCGCCGGTCGAAGCCACCAGATAGCCGTCGTCATCAATGTTGCCGATAATGGCAATGCCAATGGTTCGAGTCAGGTCGCCATCGCTCACCGCCGAAAGCTGCCACATCAGGTGCTCGGAAAGCGACCCACCGGCGGACAATGTATTTTCGATTAGTGGAAGATTCTTGACCTCTCTAGGAATTCTCGGACGGTATCGCTCGTCGAGATATTCGCCAAAGAAGTACTCGTAGTCCGCGTCATCCCACGTGTCTTGTTTTTCACTTGACGCCTCAGGTGCAGCTTCAAGACTCTCTATTTGAGTTTCGCTATCGACCTGTTGAAGCTCCTCTGTGGTCACTTCCTCCAGCAGAGGGTTTTCGACCACCTCCTGGTTCAACTTGTCCATCAGTTCGAGCGTCGTCATCGGCAGCAACTTTATAGCCTGCTGCAGCGATGGCGTCAGAATGAGCTTCTGGGATAACCGTGTCTCGAGCCTCTGAGTTAATGCCATTTCGTGTCCGGATCCCGAGCACCACGCTGCTCTTTCAATTCAACGCGTGATAAGTCTTTTTGATCAAACCAGACAAAATTCCATTCTAGTCCAAGTGGAAATCTGCGCCCAAGTAGATCCTCTTGACTTCGTCATCGCTCGCAAGATCGGCTGGCGTTCCTTTTCGGAACACGGTTCCGTCGTGGACAATGTAGGCTCGATCGGTGATCCGAAGTGTCTCTCGGACGTTGTGATCTGTGATCAAAGCACCGATGCCGCGTTCCTTGAGATGAGAAATAATGGCTTGAATATCGGTGACGGCAATGGGGTCAATGCCGGCGAAAGGTTCATCTAAAAGAATAAAGGAGGGGGACATGACTAACGCCCGGGTGATTTCAACCCGACGCCGCTCTCCACCCGATAGGGTATGTGCTGGCGACTTGGCGAGTGGCGTCAAATTGAGCTCGTCTAGCAGTGCCGCGGCGCGTTCACGACGCTCAGTGCGTCCCAGGTTCAGCGTCTCTAGAATGGCCAGGATGTTCTGCTCGACCGTCAAGCCTCTGAAGATCGAGGGTTCCTGCGGCAGATAGCCGATTCCCTTCCTGGCTCGCACATACATCGGCGCATCTGTTACGTCGACGCCGTCCAGAATTACGGAGCCTGAGTCCGGAGTTGTCAGCCCCACGGTCATATAAAAGATCGTGGTCTTCCCGGCTCCGTTAGCCCCGAGAAGTCCCACCACTTCACCGGAGTGCACGTCGAGACTCACCTCACGGACGACGGTCCGTCCGCCATAGGACTTGATTAGCCTGTCAGTTCGAAGAATGGCCATTTACGGAACAAGGGCTGAACAGATACCCCGAAGAGTCTCCGTACGCTCTTCGGATTCCCCATCAACCGAGACGGCGTCATCGGTCAGGAAGAACGTCAACGTACGACCGGTGGTCTCTCGACACTGCTGGTCGATCTCTTCAATGATATGAACTGGTTCACCCTCCATCTCGTACCGTCCTTCGGCATCGTGGTACACCAGTGTTTCGCCGGTTATGGACCGCCCTGGCATGGCAAGCTCAACATGGCCAATCGCCTCGATGCGCTCGAGCGTTCGGCTGTCAGACATGAGGAACAGAGAAATTTTGTCAGCCGTCAGATCGCCACGAGGACCGAGAAGACTGGCATCCGTTGTGTAGATCGCCTGGTGAAGGGTGTCATCATACATGAACTCATTAGCCCTCCCGGTGTTGATCGATTCTTCTTGAAGTCCCGTTTCATCGTTGACTTGCTTGATCATCGAGCGAGTCCGGACATCACCGTCAGCAGTGATGTTTCCGTTGTCCTCGTCTAGCACAATCGTGTCGGCCACAAATTCGGTCGCGGCCTGCCACAGTCGTGCACCCTGCGAATAAACCGCTGTGTTCGTCATTCCGCCGTAGACAAGCCGACCAGCAGTGACATAGGTCGGTTCGCTTGGTTCGAGCAAGCCCGGTCGGCGTGCCAGGCCCTCCGTCTCCATTTTCGCCGGATCGGTCACTAGTACGCTCTCGACCTCCCCTTCGGCTGTGATCTCGCTTTGGTTTAAGCTGAGAGAAATCAGGTTAGCCTGCACCGAACCCCGACTATCATTGACTCGTGGCGTACGACCGGCTCGATCGCTGGTTATCAGCTCGACCCGACCCTCCTCGAGTGCATAGATCGCCTCGTCGGTTACCCCGACCAGGTCTCTGGTTTCGAACCTCACATTTCCAAGAAAGCGTGTCTCGCCAATTTTTGTCATCTCGTCTATCAGCGTGCAATCCAGACGGTCCGCATGGGTGACCATCTCGACCTGGAGGCCGTTGTCGTCTAACGAGACCTCTCGAAATGTTACGTCGCCCTCGAACCGCGCCTGTTCGGGTTCACCGTCGCTTTGCCTGCTCACGGTTAGGGAATCGGCACTGATCGTCTGTGCTACCTCGTCCAAAGGTGTCGAAAGTCTGAACACCACGCCAGCTCGAGCCACTAGCTCGACCACCTCAATACCGTCGCCGGCAAACAAGAGTCGTATCGAGCGGCCATGGATCGTGCTGCCGGCCGAGCCATCGGCACCGGCCATCTCGATCTGCGACCCGCCAGTCAACACCGCGGTCTCGAGGGCTACACCAGTATCGTCATAGACGAGCCCTATAGCGCGCGCAGTCATTTCCCGGAGGTTCCCTGCCTGGGGGGCGATGCCGACAATCCGTGCGTCGCGCATCAGGTTGAGCGACTCAACGGTTGTTCCCGCATTTTGAAGCGTAGCTCGAGCGCGCCCAGCCGTCATCCGCTCGTTATCGGTCTCGATATTAACGTCGTCACTGAACTCCATATATAGGTCGCTCTGCGCCAAGGTCGCGGCCCGAGACAGAATACGCGTGCTGGTTGTGTCAGTTGTCAAGTCGACCTGCGCGTTGCTCAACAGACGCAGGATGTCGCTCTCACGGTCGTACTTAGCGCTATCTCCGGCGGCATCCATGCCATTGCGTCGGAAGGTCGTCGGGCCGGGCATCTGTACTACCCCGTCATGCTCCGTATACGAGGCGTAATCGGTTGACGCCGAAAGTCCATCTGACGACTCCATTTTGACATCCCCGGTCAACTCGACGGCCGTCTTGCCGGCATCGAGCGTGGCTTCGTTGCCAGTGAGTGTGAACCCGGCCCGATCTCCTCGGTCCGCCATGGTCACCCGAACATTGTCAACGAGTCGAAGGCCACCGTCCCGGTAAGTGTCTTGGCGGTCGGCCACGACACGTAGACTCTCCCCCAGCGCGTCAGCCTGAACAACCCGACTTCCCCGAGTCTGAATGACCGCTGTGGGATCGATTCGCTCGATCACTACTGAGCGGGTGGGCTCCTCCCGCTCTCGCAGGCCCATCACCACGGCCACACCGACGCCGACGATGGCCAAGATGAGCACTCCGCGTAGGTTGCGCCGCCATACGACCATAGGAATCACTTTACATCAGCGACGCTCAACTCGATAAAGTTCTCGCCTCGGTAGGTATTCTCGGTCAGGGAAAAGGCGATATTCAAGGCCGA
>Ga0310121_10000188_pt1 | contig 66997 bp, 54 predicted proteins | sample CB27_Tmax_986_MG_FD_203504 | JGI IMG/M metagenome (GOLD analysis project Ga0310121, IMG submission 203504) | Marine microbial communities from Western Arctic Ocean, Canada - CB27_Tmax_986 | ecosystem: Environmental > Aquatic > Marine > Oceanic | place: Canada: Western Arctic Ocean | collected... | reverse complement strand
GAAGAACGTCGTCGCCATTGACACTGCTAATCTTGTTTCGGTACTCGACCAGATAGGATGGATCACGCCCCGTAAATTCATCATCAGCGAATATTCCGGCTGTTGACGAAGCGCTAGAAAAATTTCTACTAAACGTTTCAATAAACGAAGCCTTCGAGGTACGAAGTTCAGCCTCAGATACCAAGTCTGTGCGAATCCTTTCAATTTCCTCTAGAACGATAGAAGCCGCTCGCGCAACAGTTTCACTTCGTGACTGATAACTAACACGAAAAACGCCTGGATAGTAAGTGCCGATGCCAAATGACGAGTACGCGCTGTAGGCCAATCCCTCATCCGAGCGAATACGTGTCAGTAGCCGCGCTGTAAAGCCGCCGCCTCCGAGTATGTCATTCATAACCATGAGCGCGTAGCGGTCCGGATTGCCTCGCATCGCTCCACCGTGGCCGATTGCCACTCGCCCCTGATTCACATCTGGCTTGTTAACAAAATAGACGCCAGGCTCCAACTGATGGACCGGCGCAGGAACACGCCGGGCAACCGTGTCCCGACTTGGCCAGCCCACCATTTCCATTTCGAGCTTCTGAATAATTACTGACGGTTCCACGTCCCCAGACACAGCAAAGATAAAGTTTCCAGGATGATAGAACTCACGATGAAAGGCCAGAAGGTCCTCTCGATTAATCGACTCTAGAACCGATTGCGTCATTGGCATCGTAGTGAAATGGTCCGGTCCCCGGAGTAATCGCCTCCACTCTCGAATTTCAATACTTTGTGAACTGTCATTGCGGCGTTCCATTTGTTGCAACAACCGACTTTTTGCCAAATTGAGTCTCGCCTGATCGAATCTTGGATTGCGAAGCATTTCAAATAACAAACCAAGCGACTCGTCGAGATCCTTACTGAGGCTATTGACAGTAACTCGACCTGAAGTATCACCAACTGAGCTCGAAATTTCTGTCGCCAAGAAAGCCGCTTCCTCGTCAAACTCAGACGGCAAAAAATTCATCGTCCCCCCGGCTCTCATCTGGCTTCCCGTCAAAGCGGCAACACCAGGAGCGTCAGGAGGGTCTAGGTAGCTCCCCGTACGCACCAATACAGAAACTGTGATTAGTGGCAAGGAATGATCCGGAACCACGTACACGACAACCCCATTTGAGAGTTCAAAGCGATGCTCCTCGGCGCTGGGTGGCTCGAAAAACAGGGTATCAAAGACGAGCTCTCTGGGATGCGTTGGGATCGTCTGCCCAGAAACCGCCCAACCGGACGCCAAAAAAACCCCCATACTGACCAATAGGCAAAAACCGCGGCACTGAACATCTACTCTGCTCATCTCTCTTCTCCGAGTTCCCCTAGACGCGTCCGGGTTAAAGTGACCACCACATTCGCCACTTCCTGCATCTCCGATGGACCTTGGTCTGTCATTTGTTCCAATTGAGCAAGAAATTGATTGAGCTGAGACTCATCCATTTGAGCAATCGCGGCACGCATTTGTCCTACCTGCTGCTGCTGTTCATCACTCAGTCCGACCAGAAGCGGATCATCCTTGGACTTTCCACCATCCTTCCGATAATAGACAGCGACAGATTTGGTTTCTGGGGTGAAATACGTATCAGCAACACGCATAACATCTTCGGCAGTAACCGCATCATAAAGGGACGGGTCAGAGTTAATATGCTCCCAACCGCGATTGCTCTCCCGCATCAACAACTGCATCATCAAGCCAAAATTACTTCGCAGGCCACGGAATGTACCGGCAGCGTTCTGGTTCTTTACCTTCTGCAGTTCTCGCTCTGGTACTAGTTCAATTTTTAGACGTTCGAGTTCTTCATAAATACTTTCTTCCACTTCCTCAGGAGTTCGGCCCTGTTTCGCCGTTCCACGCAGCTCAAACATCCCTTCGTACTTGAACCCTGATTGACCACCGAACGCCGATGTCGCCACTTCCTGCTCTTCAACCAGTGCCTTGTACAGACGACCGGTACGCCCGTTAAGGAGTTGTCCCAGCACAACTAGTGGCGGTTCATCAACATGACCGTCGCGCACAGAGTGATAACGGATTACCACTTGGGGATTAGTTTCCGCGAAAGCAACCATGCGTTTCTCCGCGAGTTGCGGCATCTCTCTTGTTCGAGGTTCCTGTGGAACGCTTTTTCCAGGAACTAGTCGACCAAAATAACGCTCGGCTAATTCGATTGCTTCGTCTGGATCAAAGTCACCAACAAGTGTAGCCGCGAGATTATTGGGCGCGTAATACGTACCAAAAAAGCTCAATGCTTCCTCACGAGTTATGCCCGCAAGGTCACTTGGCCATCCAACGACTGGCCAACCGTAGGGAGAAGATTGCCAGAACATCGCTTCAAATTGCTCTTGAAATTTTCCGATCGGTGTACTGTCAGTCCGCATCCGCCGCTCTTCATGGACAACGTCCCGCTCCGCGTAGAACTCTCGAAACACGGGGTTCAGCAAACGATCGCTCTCCATCCAGAACCACAATTCAAGTTTGTTGGCAGGCAAGTTAATGAAGTAGATAGTGAAATCATAACTAGTTCCGGCATTCATCCCAGACGCGCCTTCACCTGTATAGATGCGGCTAAAATCTTCCTTGATGAGAAGTTCACTCTGGCGTTCAAGTAACGCGTCAAAATCGTCCAGCAACTTTTGGTGACGGGGAGTACGACTGCGAGGATCGTCAGGATCAGCGACACGGCCAAGCTGAAATTGACGATCAATTTCAGTCTGCTCGGTCTGAATGTCAACGCGAAGCGCATCGAGCTGACTAATAATGTCGAGGTCTTGGTCGATATCTTGAGTTCCAAGCACCTTAGTTCCCTTGAACATCATGTGCTCGAATAGATGAGCGACACCAGTAATTCCTGGCCGTTCGTTCACCGAGCCAACTTTCGCGACCCAGCCAGCCGCAACGTTGGGATCACCTGGTTTTGGGACAAGCAACAGAGTCAACCCATTTTCCAGTCGATGTTCAATAACATTCACCTCCTGAGCTGCAATCGGCAACGAAAACAAACCAATAGCCACAATAAAAGAACAAGTCTTTAGTTTGGGAATCATTCAACACTCCATGTGCTAAAAAAGTTGCCAAATTTGGTCAGCAATGAGTCTACTCGCATGCGCTCTCTGCCGTAGGTGCAACATACACAAAACAAGTCAGGTGAGTCTCGCATAGTCCCCAAAGAGACGCCAAGTTCATCCGAACCTTGCCCTTGCCACCCTCAGTGCGTTATTTTGTTTGTTTGGCCATTAAGCGGATGTTCCACACCGTGCCGAGGTAGCTCAGTCGGTAGAGCACATGACTGAAAATCATGGTGTCGGCAGTTCGATTCTGCCCCTCGGCACCACTTTCCTTAACTAATCTCGGTATGTTTCGGATCCGCACGATTGTAGCTCCACGAATTTATTAAACTTTCCTCTAATGTTCGTATCACCGACGATTACGTAAGGCCACGACTGGCGGTTTCTGTCAATATAGACGAACAAAGACCACATGAGGTTAAAGATTAAAGATGACTAAAAATGCCCAATTAATGGGTCTCATATTCTCAACAGGTCTCAAAGCCCCGTTGCCTCGATCCGCTAGAGGAATAAATGCTCGCCGCGCTTACTGCGCCGGCTTCAATTGCTAGTGGCTAGCAATGAATCGTCAGCCTATGACCAACCGACCCTACTCAATCACATTAGCTATCGCAGTGGCCTGCACTGTTGCATGCAGTCAAGGCGACAAACCCTTCGCACAACGTGTATTACTCATTTCGATCGATACTCTCCGTGCTGATCACTTGGGGAGCTACGGTTACGTAAGAGACACGTCTCCAAATATCGACTCACTCGCAAATTCAAGTTGGGTCTTCAAATCCGCATACGTGCCTGTTCCACGTACAGGACCTAGCGTGGCCGGGTTACTTACTGGCGGGTTTCCGCAAAATATCGACGAGTGGTCCATTCCAAACCATTTAGACACAGTAGCAGAAGTACTTTCCGGCATAGGATGGCAAACCGTAGCTGCCGTGGACAATGCCAATTTGTCTAAATCCTCAGGGTATTCCCAAGGATTCGACGTTTATCGTGAAACATGGACTGAAAGCGATCACGAAATCGAACGGACTCAAATCATCACTCAGACTGCTGTTGAATATTTGACAACGTTTGCTGAAACACGAGAGTCGTTCTTTATGTGGCTACACTATGTCAACCCTCATCTTCCATATACACCTCCATCGGGTTTCGACGCAGCTTATATGGAGGACACCCACTTCGATGACAGCATCCGCCTGCCCAATACTTCAGGATATGTAGGAGGCATTCGACCAGACGTCTATTTGCAAGGAGAGCATCGACTCGCCTACTACATAGCTCAATACGACGGAGAAGTCTTATTCGCTGACGAGGAAATTGGCAAAGTACTAGACATCGTAACCTCAGAACCTGCACTTTCAGACACACGAATCATTCTGACCGCTGACCATGGAGAAGGCCTAGGCGAACAGAATGTTTACTTCGAACATGGGCCCTACGTCTTGGACTCTCATGTGCGCGTTCCGCTCATCGTTCACTTTCCAAGAGAAGCATCAAATCCCAAAGAAATCACGCACCCCGTGAGCACTATCGATATTGCTCCCACGATCTACGCCTGGGCGGGAGTCGAATTACCCAACTTCTCAGGTAGTCGTGCAACTTTTCCGCTGTCTGGCGAATCTCTCATACCGACACGAGATGGGCAGTTAACTAATCACCGCCAAAATGTATTTTTTGCCAGCTTGGACTTCTGGGGCATTCGATCGGGGAACTGGAAAATGATCCTCAAAACCAGTAAAAATACCCAGCTCGGCCAATCTCACCAACTCTTCAATTTAGTTTCTGACAAAGAAGAATCCGCCAATCTTTACGAAGCTGAATCCGTCCAAGCTGCTCAATTACTAAGACGCCTTGAAGCTCGCAGACAGATCCAATCCAATTTCTCATCCGACAATATGAACCCTGCTAATCGCTATCAGCGATTAGACCAGGAAGCGCTAGACAACCTTAGAACACTTGGCTATCTACGTTAGTTTGCCTTCCGTTATACACGGACCGCATGGTCGGTAATGACAACGCAATCATCGGACCTTTAGTAACTTCCCAGCGCAGTAAAATCGCTTCCAAGAACGCATCGGCAATAGCACGATAACCAGCGGCCGTCGGATGAAGTCCATCACGGCCGAGTAAGGAGGGAGTTCTCTTAAACACAGAAAATAAATCAACGACAGGACCCAAGTTTCTATTTCGCGCGATCTGTCGGATTTGCTCATTCAATTCCTGCACCGCCGCACGTGTTCCAGGGCGCTGGTTCTCCCGCACATTACCAACCGGCATAAGAGTCGCTAGCAATACGTCCGCCCCTCGACTCAAACCTGACGCGACCATCTCCTTCAAATCATTTGCCACTTTTGTGGCCCCAAGGTTGTCGAGTTCATTAATTCCTTCCAGAAGGAGAAGCACCTCGGGTCGGTATGTGTCAAGGACACCGGGCAGCCGTTCGCGTCCCGTTATCGTATTTTCACCACCAAGACCAGCATTCACAATCGTAAACGTCTGGTCTGGGTACCGCGCCTCTATTCGGTCTTTGAGTTGTGCAGGATAAGATATTGGAGGACCAGCCAAAGTCGGCATCACGGCCGCTCGAGATACGAAACCACTCGTAATACTGTCTCCGAAGGCGACGACCTTTGTAATCTTCAATCGACGCATGGCAACGCGTACCGAAAATTGACAACTGGCTAACATGTCTGGGCCTGCTGTTGCCGAACAGGTTACCGTCGTCGTTCCGATCGAAAACAGTGACCCGGACACCGGCTCACACTTACTCTTCGTGACTTCCTTCCCTCCAATGGCGGGCAAAGGAAAGAGGACATTCACCTCTTGAGCCATGTTGAGGACTCGGTCAATATCGGAAGAACAGACCAGTGACGAAGAAAACCCAGGACCCTCGAGAGTGACGAGCGCAGAGGGAGCAGTGGGAGCCGACTCGCTACACGCGGCAGAGACTAAAACAACCACCAACGAACAAAATACGAGGGCACGCCGCAACGGACCGATGAACTCCTTCGAGAAAACGATAGTTAGCACCCGACACTCATCCAACAAGTGCCCTGACTTACCGAACAAAACGTAATCAGCGATTGGAACGCGAACTCTACAAAAATAATTGGTCGCTGAAACTCATATCCTTCAGTTTGAATTTTTTCTTCACTTCAGTATTGGGGCCCAGTTGTGTAACAAATTCAACATCATCGTCCTCGAGGCTTATGGCATCCGTCCGTGGAAACTGAAACATCGCAGTGACCAAGGACTCAGCGCTATCACTGAAAAATCCAACTTCCTGTGGAAGGATCGGTGCTTTATCGTCCCTCTTAAGCATCGTCGCTGCTTTGACCGCATCGAGCATTTGGTTCAGGGCATTAAATGCCGGAGGCAGTCCCACTATCGCCACCGTGTAAAAAGGATCATCTGCCGTCAGAAAATCTTCAGCCTCTGGAGGAATCGCTCCATTTTCGCCAATCGCCTGTCGAACCATCGCACGCCTAACGGGAAGAGCATTCATCCAAACAACGTTGACGCTCATTCTGCGAATTGAATTAAACTCAGAATTCCCATCACCTCCGCCACCGATGAGTCCTCCTCCAAAGCCACCACCACCGGTGAAGCCAGTGTTTCGCTGTTCACTAAGGCCTCCCATCACGATATTGACCTTCTTCGCCCACGGCGAATCAGTCAACATCTTCGCCGCGTCCTTATCTGACCATGAAGTAAATTCTTCCTCTTCCCAAAAATCAGCAGCCATCACTACCATGCAAGAAAAGAGCCATAAACCGACAATTCCGGTCACCTTACGCCGCATCGTCCACCTCCACTATTTCTACGGATTACGTCACACGAAGCTTCATACTCTCACGAAACTGCTGCTTTCTCAGCCCGGTGGCTAACAATCGAACAAAATCAGCGTAACTGAAAACCGTTAGCCATTCCACCCAATTTCGCTATTAACTAGTCCAACCGGCGGTCTCCAAATAATCGCACCGCGACGCCTGGCCGCTTCACGCTAACTGAGATTCGTTCTCCTCGGGGATCTGGGCGGTTCCATACCACGCGATAACGTGAAGAAACCTCGTCATAGTGGTTGCCCATATCAACCGCAAGCTGCGCGAGAACCTCCTCCATACCGTTCACTGCAGCAAGCGACTGAAAACGGCCGCCAGTATTTTGGGCCAAATTGATCGCAAATCCTTCGGTGTTGTTGCTTCTATTCTGCGACGACCAAAGGATCGCGTGAACTATGACGCCTTTCTCCCTCAAGTTCTGCATAAACTGATTGTAACGATTCTGATTCATGAACGCGCTTCCTTCTGGCGCATCGGTCAAAACCATGACAAATACCGGCCACGTTTCATCTCCGTCAAATCGACGTTCCAATGTCTCTCTTATTCCATCGAGCATCCGAAGCGTGTCACCGCTATCAGAAAAAATTGCCTGTCCCTCTTTAACGAGTTCTTCTCGGTCGTCCGTGAAGTCAAGAATTCGTCGGATATTCCCACCGATGGTATATAAGCTAACAAGATGCTGCGGCGGCAATGTCTCAAGAAAGGAGGTAACAGCGTCACGAAGAGGGTTAATGGCCTGACCATTACGTATACGAATTCCGTTGTCAACCATGAGAGCAATCTTCATCGGTTCGCTCATAATATCGGCCGCTACTACTTCTGCTTCGTTCCCGTCCTCCGTCACGACGAAATCCTCAGGCGTGAGATCCGTCACAGGTTGACCGGTCTGATTCATAACAAATGAATAAACAAACCCTTGGTCCTGAGCGAAACCGTAGCTGCTCAACGCAATAACAACAAAAAACACAGCAACTAGCATCGTTGACATTCGCTTAGCCATGTGACACTTCACGACTCCACCTCCAGGTATACCTACATTAACGACTCTGTGCACATCACGAAATATCGAAATAGAATGATTTGAGTGACGTCCGCATTAATGCCGAGTATATCTCTCGAATATCGCCACGGATAGCCCTAACGCTACAATGGAACATCTTCATCATGTCGGATTTTAGAACGAACATCGAAGGACTCAAAGGTTATGTTCCAGGTGAACAGCCTAACCATACTAATATCCTAAAACTCAATACGAACGAAAATCCATATCCACCAAGTCCACACGCACTTAAAGCACTTCGTGAAGTCACTGCCGAAAACCTCCGTCGCTATCCCCATCCCTTTGCTGACGAGTTTCGGCAGGCTGTATCAGAAGTTCTCGAACTTAAACGTGATTGGATTCTAGTCGGAAACGGCAGCGATGACCTCTTAACAATGGTGCTTCGTGCAACCGCTGACAGAACGCGAGCGGTGGCATACCCTGTACCTACCTACGTCCTATATCGAACCCTTGCCAAGATTCAAGATGCTCCCATTATCGAGGTACCCTTCGACGACACTTTCACCTTGCCGGTTGAGACTTTGGTCCGTGCTGATGCTCCGCTCACAATTATCGCCAATCCAAACAGTCCCTCTGGCTCCTCCGCACCGATTGCTCAGCTCAGAGAGCTCGCAGAGCGACTCAGCGGAATACTCGTCATTGATGAAGCTTATGCGGAATTCTCCGAACATCCAGCAATCGAACTAGTTGAACAATTCCGACGTGTCATCATTCTTCGTTCATTGTCCAAAAGCCATGGATTAGCCGGCCTTCGATTAGGGTTTGGGATTGCCCACCCATCGCTCCTATCAGGTCTCAAGAAAGTCAAAGACAGCTACAATGTCGACGCTGTCGCGGCCTTCGTCGGATCCGCCGCAATCCGAGACACTGACTACACACGATCGGTAATCACTCGTATACAAGCCTCTCGTAATCAGCTCACAAAGAATCTTGAAGCGATTGGGTTTCGAGTCTGGCCGAGCCAAGCGAATTTTGTCCTTACTCGCCCTCCCGACGGTAATGCGCGCCATCTCTATGAAGAACTTAAAGAAGCCGGTATTCTTGTTCGTCACTTCGATGACGACCAACTGTCAGACAAGCTCCGCATCACCGTTGGAACAGACGTGCAGAACGCACGATTAATTGAAGTGTTGATTAACCTAGCAAAAAGAAGTCATTGACAAGGCTCTGAGTATCTGAACGCTTCAAGCACAAGCCTTCGTTGTCAAGTGAGGTTTAGCTCTCACGGTGTCAACAAGTTTGCCCTTCATCTTCAAGTCTCATACTCAAACGGTAAGCTTCGGCACGCCTACGGCTATAATCATCACTAATGATGAATCACCTCAGACTTGGAATTCTTATTTTCGTGTCCATTGCCTGCATGGTGGGATCTACCTATGGCCAGCAAACCGGCCGCGACCGATACGAGCATGACCGCCTCCAAAGACAGCAACGAGACGCGACATTTCGTAAGCTGTCTACCGGCGTCATAGCCATGAATAAGCTCTCCTATAAGAGCAAAATCGATGGCCTTGAAATTCCATTTTATTTATTTGAGCCGCTTTCAATTCGAGGCATCAAAGGACATGCCGCCCTAGTCTGGATCCATGGCGGCGTTCATGGAAACCTTGATCCTGCCTACTTTCCTTTCATCAGAGAAGCAGTCGAAAGAGGCTACGTGGTACTGGCACCTGAATACCGTGGCAGTGCCGGTTACGGCCGCACTCATCACGAAGCGATTGACTACGGGGGGTTCGAAATCGATGACTGTCTAACCGCGGTAGACTACATACGCGAACAATTACCCCACGTCGACCAAGATCGTCTCGGAGTAATTGGCTGGAGTCATGGAGGGTTTATCGCACTTCATTCAGTATTTAAAGATCAAGTGTCATTCAAAGCCGCCGCTGCTTTAGTGCCCGTTACTAATTTAGTCTTTCGCCTCTCCTACAAAGGCCCACGATATGCGCGCAACTTCTACAAGCAAGAACGAATTAATGGTGCTGTCCATGAGCGTCGAAGCACCTACATCGAACGGTCACCGCTCTACCATGTTGAAAAACTACAAACACCACTTCTTGTGCATATCTCTGATAACGACCGAGATGTCAATTTCGAGGAAGCACAACAACTAGTTCACGCGTTGGAATACCTCAAACCCAATCTCTCAGAGACGAGAATCTACCGTTCTCCTCCAGTCGACAAATTTGGCGGTGGACACCAATTTAACCGCCGGGTCGACAGAGAAAACGGTTACCGCCGGGTCGATAGTCCAGAACAAAGAGATTCTTGGAATCGAATTTGGACATTTCTCGATTGGCATCTGAGGCCATATAAAGTGTCCGGCTAGTCCGTGTTACAAAGTGGCATCCATAGAGGACACAAGATCGTCATGCTTCGCATCACCTTTCCTTAAGCACTCTTCGCTCTAATGAGAAACCTCACTAGGACCGATACCAGCTGGAGATGGTACATTTTGTGAGGCACCGGACAAACGCGCGGCAACGACTGACCGTCAGTGCAACAAAAGCGATGCAAGGACACAGAGTCGTAGTCACCTACCCAGACGGACGTAAAGTTATCCATAATTTTCCCGACGATTCGGCACGTAACCGAGGTGCGTCAGCGCTGCAGATAGCGTTAATCCAAAGCGGCTGGAAACCAATAAAACGACCACCCTGTCAGTGGCTTAGTCATTCTTTAAAATCTAATCAATTCCCAAAAACATTAGCACTTTCATAGATAAAGCTAAGCTTGTTCGCACTGCTCTCGGAACATGTCGACATTCTCATCACGAACAATTGCGCTCGACGTGGCTCTTTTATTGCCGCCGGAGTCAGTTGCCGACATTACTCAGCTCAATGCGCGACTCTCTTCCCCACCTGAAGGTTTTCAATTTGACTCCAGTCACTTTCCACATTTGACTCTCGCTCAACAATTCGTACTTAACTCAGACCTAAACGTTATCCTCAAAAAACTGAGACATCTAGCCACCCAGTATGCACCAATAAAACTGTCCAGTTCTGGTCTAGTAGCCTCCGGAACAACAATCAGCCTCCGTATCCTCCCATCCGAACAACTCTTTGAGCTGCACAAAAAAATTATGGGACATCTCGAAGCTCACATCACTCAACCAGGAGACGCCCAAGGATTTTTTCCTGGAGGCGAATCAGCCAGGCAAACCGACGTTGCATGGGTCAATAATTTTCGAGATCATCACTCAGGTTTTCGTTTCGAGCCGCATATCACCGTAGGAAAAGGCACTCTTCATGGCCAACATACGACTCTAGTATGTTCAACATCCACGTTGGCAGCTTGCCATCTAAGCAGATTCTGCACTTGCCGTCACGTATTCGAATCGTGGTCGTTGACAAAAACATCTTCATAGTGCCGAATACCAACGGCCAGGGATCTGTTTTTGACGGCGCTGACGTCCTGTCGTGCAGTTGCAATCTGTTGATTAACTCGTAAAACGATCGTCAGTCTAAAAGGTAGGAGAGCAATCCATGACTTATTACCGTCTACTGTTAGTTAGCCTCATGGTGTTCATCTTTATGGGAGCAGTAAGCACCATTAGTCCGAGCAACTCATCAGCAATTGCCCAAAATACTGTTAGCAACACCTCAATTGTCAAAGACGGTGACATCCCGGTCGATGTTTATCGCGACAATTCCTGGGCCCGTTTGCCGCTTCCGATTCGACAAGAACTGGACGAAGAGGGACAGCGAGCATTCGACATCATTATCAATTCTGAAAGTCGGTATGCCAGCGGACCACGCGGGCCAATTGCAATGTGGCTATACAGCCCGAAAATGGCTGAACACATCTTTCCTGCAAGCACCTATCTTCGCTACGGAACAGAAAAAGATCAGCGCCTTACTGAACTCGTAATTCTTGCAACCGCAAGGGAGGTCCGGAGTCAGTATGAGTGGAGTGCACATGAGCCACTTGCGCTTAACGCTGGTCTAGAACCCGAAGTTATCGCTCTTCTAAGAGATCGCGCAGTGCTCACCAATCCCATCCCTGGTCTCGGACAGCAAGAAATGACGATCATCCGATTCGTGAGAGAAGCAATCAATGAAGAACGTGTAAGTTCAGACACGTTCGCGCGAGCGCTGGAACTTTTCGGAAAGAAAGGAGTGATGGACCTAACTGGGTTGATCGCCTACTACAATTTCGTCAATGTAACACTCAAAAGCTTTGATATTCGACTTGCGACTGGCCAACACCGCCTTTTGCCCGAACTCTGGTAACGTCAAGGAACGATATACAACGTGATGGCATTAACGGTTGCACTAGCCTCTATCGGACTGGCAATCTCAAGCTACTTCACTGCAGTTACCTACAAATGGATGAAGGCGGATTCCAATTTTGTCCCATCATTCTGTCGGATGGACGAGCCGACATGCAAAGCAATTGTGGTCACGCCTCACGCTCAAGTATTGGGAATCCCCAACTCTATGCTAGGTCAACTCTATTATTTTGCAGTTCTCTTGGGGGCACTTACTGAAACATTAAGTCATCAGACATTCGAAATGGCCTATCTCGGCGCCAGTATTCTGGCGGTCGCGTTAAGTCTTTTTCTGACCTACTCGTTGATCTTTATGTCATCGACTAAATGTATTCTATGTTTCTCGTCTCACATCATTAACCTAATTCTCTTTATACTACTGCTAGTGCACAATGGCTAACACTGACTTAACTGATGTTACCAAACCGGCACCGGTATATTTGAGTCGTTTCACATAGTCTCTTGAGACACCACAATGTCCTTCGCTTGGCGCTCGCGCAGTATAAAACCGTATTCAGCGCCTCGTTTCCAAACGCGATTTGCCATTTCTGTGAGATGTGCCGCTTTAAGCCCCAAATAGAGAAAAATTCCGCCAAGCCCACCCACAGAAAAGTACCGCAACCACTGGACCCATCCGGCACCTATTTCCCCTGTCAACAACCCAAGGAACTGATACGACAAAAATCCACCCAAGGCCAACATCGGACCTGTGACTGTTCTTGCGCTCCATGAAGCAACACGGGACTGTTTTTCCATTAAGGCTCCGATAGTAGTCAATTGCTCAATAGCATCACGCAGCCTGTCAAAATCCCTAGACACTAAAACATCTCGAAGCGACACTTGTGCGCGACACGCACGAGCGACACGATGGTCGCCGCGCAACCAAGATGGACCATTAACCGTAACAACATAGTCCGGAAACCGGTCCTTCAGGTTTGATAACAGAGACCGATGCGACGCTTCGCTGTGTTCACCGGCACTAGAAACAATATCCACTTCGATACGTCGCTCAACTGGCACACACACAACTTCGTGTAACCCGCCACCATCGATGTCTTCGATGTACGCTGAGGCGTGCGGAGATATTTCTTCGTGCAACATTGCCTCATGGTCCAAGCACGGCAATATAGGTACGGTCTCTGGAAGAGTAATCGACAAACGAAAAATCTTGACGGCATGTACACGTGCGAATGATGAAATTCCTTCAAAAAACAGACTGCAACGCTTACAGTCTTCCAACGAGGCCACTTCAAATATCCGAAACACGGCGTGTACGATAGCACGCAGCCGTGAAATCGATGCGTTCCACATCTGACATCTATCAAATACGCATCAATCTGCGTAGAACAAATTGATTACAGAAGATATAAACCCAGACAAACGATATCTGCTTTCTCTGTAGTCGGCGCAAGGCATCCATGGTTGGATGGACCCACTTTAAGTGACCAACCCCAGTTCGAAACACCACTCACACAGCAACGACGGAGTGCTTTACAAGCAGTTTCCTGTCACAGTCCATTTGTCTGTCGTTAACTCAACTAAACCTTGACTTTTTCGCTCAGCCAAGGGAACCAGAGGTTGAAACTTACTTTTGACAAGGACTTTTATCCATCGCGTACCCGTCAACACTCGAGCGACGACGCCCTAAGATTCTCGGCGTACCCCATGCCATTCGTCCAGTTCGACAATTTGGTCAACTATAGCCAGCATGCTGCTATAATTAATTCCTTGCTCGGACTGGTTAAATTTTGTTTAAAATTCACAGCTAACGGAAGAGGTTTCGATGAGTACACGACGGCTGAATATTCGAAAAATCTCAATAGTTTCGGCGGCAGCATGCTCTTTGCTCATAATAGTTTCAGTTTTTGGCTGGAGATTAGAAGCCCAGGAAAAGACTGTTTGGGACGGCGTATTCACTGAAGAGCAATCCAAACGTGGCATGAATAGCTACGAACAAGAATGCGCCCAATGTCATCTTGAAGACCTCCTTGGCGATGGAATCGCTCCCTCTCTAATCGGAGCGTCTTTCCATTTCCGCTGGAGTGACCTTTCGGTTGGCGACATGTTGGTGGCTATACGAACAACAATGCCTCAAGGAGCACCTGCAAGCCTTAGTCCAAGAGCTTACTCGGATATCGTTGCCTACCTCTTGCAAGTCAATGAGTTTCCGGCTGGTGACACGGAACTTCCCACCGACGTCGACGAACTCGAAACAATCATGATCCAAGAAGACGCGCCCTGAACGGGGCCACCATCGAATCACCGGGTAAGGGACCAGTTCAAGCTGAGCTCTTACCCGGATGACTTTCACCACCGCTAGAAATCACTCCGCGACTTGGCTCGCTTCTGGTTAGACCAGTGACATGCGTGGCCTGCCGAAAACAACGAGCACCATTCCGACGTGAGATCTGCCCTTTGTGGCAACTCATGAAACGATGTGCTCCATCGTAGCGCGGAGGCACGGCACAACTGTCAAACCAGACTTGTGATTATCACGTGACGCATCCGCTACATCAATAAAAGCACCAACCCTGGCACTATGATCACAGCCAATACGTCCATCAGAATCCCATATTTGATCATCTGTGTGAGCGGAACTTTTCCTGATGCGTAGACGACTGCATTTGGCGGTGTTGACACTGGCAAAATCACTGCCACCGAGGCCGAAAGTCCAGCTGCCACAGCCGGAATGATTGGATCGACTCCAGCAGCTTGAGCAATTGAAATCACGATCGGAATCGCGATGTTAGTTGCAGCAGTATTCGACATCGTTTCTGACAGTACAACTGTGAATAGTGCCGCAGCGTATGTAAGAGCTACTATCTCGTTTGTAGGCACAAGCCCGGTAATTCCCTCACCAACCACACGGGCCAGACCAGTGCTCGCAGATAATGTCCCAAGCGCAAGTCCTCCGCCGAAAAGGAGAATCGTTCCCCAGTCAATCTGCGCGGCTTGTTTCCACGTGATTGTTGTCCGTTGTACCGCACTAATTGGAAGTAAGAACAAGACACCAACACCGATGAGTGCTGCCACCGACTCCGGAACGCTAGCGAGTACAGTCTTCGTGATGAAATGATCTCGCCCCAGGATGAGCGGCAACAATCCAGGACCAACCCAGAGGCACACAGTTACGGCAAATGCAATAACGGCGTTTCGCTCACCCTTCTTCCATGGCCCAAGTGCGAGTTTCCGTTCAGCTATTATCTTCTGTGCGCCAGGAATCTCCCGTACGCCAGTTCGGCCGACCCAGTTGAGGTAAATAAAAACAATTCCCATTAACACAAGCATCACTGGGCCGGCAATAATCATCCACTCAACAAATGTGATCCGAACGTCAAGCTGGTCACTAATCATTCCGATCGCGATCATGTTGGGCGGTGTTCCGACTGGCGTTAACATCCCACCTCGAGAACAACCATAGGCGGTCATCAACATTAGTGCCGTTCCATAGCCCTTGGGAACGTCTCCTTCAGATTCCATAAACGCAAGTAAAGACAACCCAATCGGAACTAACATTGCGGCGGTCGCCGTGTTACTCATCCACGCCGAAAGAAACGCGGCAAGAGCCCCATAAGCAATTAAGATCCTCGCCGGTCTTGCACCAACTACTCGCCATGAAAGCACTCCATAAGCGATACGCTCATTCACACGATGCACAAATAATGCCTGTGCCAAAATAAAACTACCGATAAAAAGAAAAATTAGTGGGTGCGCAAATGGAATGAACGCCTCTCGTACAGGAGCGACGCCCAAAACAATCGCCAGCGCCGGTCCAAGTAACGCCGTCACTGGCAAAGGCAGCGCCTCAGTTATCCAGAAAACAATAACCAGCGCAATAACCGCTGCAAGTCGATGAGCCTCGGGAGACAGCTGCTCGAACGGTAGCAGCATTACAAGAAGGAACACTCCTGGACCTAGGATAAAGCCAATTTTCCGCCGAATGTCGTCGAACCTCGCTTCTGCCTCGTTCGACTTAGAAGACGGAACTTTCGCCCTGCCTAAGAACGATTCAAATTTTCCTTCCATCAAGTCTACCTATTAAGGACTGAACAAGAGCCGGTAGGTTAACACGGATGCAACCTGACAAAACCGATCCGTTATCTCCAAAAATCAGCCAATGCTCTCAAGAAGACACCAGAGCGTGATATGCTGGAACTGCGTTCGACGACTAAACCAACTCAAGACGAAAGGTCGCATCATGCACGCAGGAATCTTGGCGTTGCTAGGGCCCCTTGGCCTACCCGAGTTAATCATCATCATGTTCATTCTTGTTCTTATTTTTGGCGCAAATCGACTTTCTGGCCTTGGGAAGGGTATGGGTCAAGCGATTCGTGGCTTTAAGGACGAGATCCAGGTAGACGATGACTCCGAAGGTACTCCGAAAACAGATTAGCCACGTGACAAGAACTGAAGCGCCTCCCAGCGATATCCCCTGTTGAGAACCATCACCTTAAGAAATTTTACCGAAGCTAATCACTTCTTAATCACACTTAACGACATAAAATTCGCTGCTAAATCCTCGCCAGAAGTTTCAGGCCGAACATCTTTGTCAATCCTTAAAATTTTCCCGTTCGGCCCAATAATAAACGTCCACCTCCATGGAACTACTCTTTCATCATCTACCACACCATAGGCCACCGCAACACACTTCTCAGGATCACTCAAAAAAGGAAAGTCCGCATCCAACGTTTGAGCAAACTTGGCATTCGTCTCGTGGTCATCAACACTGACCATGAAATAAGCGACATCAAATTCTTGAAGTTGGTCACTGGACTCACGCAGCGACTTACACTCAGTCGTTCAACCACCCGTAAAAGCCTTAGGGAACCACGCCAGAACAACGACCCGACCTTCGTAATCGGAAAGTCTGTGCACCTTACCATCACTTCCCAACAGTTCAAACGCCGGAGCAATATCTCCAACCTTCAAGTCAACCGCCATCAATCCCACTCCTGCAAATTCACAATAGAACAAGTCGAGAAAGAAACACCTTCATGCACCCACACCTAAATCGACACTATACCCAAACTTCTTGGACACACAATGGCTGTGCAAACCCATTCAGATCAGCTGAGTTCCAGACCATAGACCTCTCAAATTTCTGTAAGACTACACACTATCAGTAAAAAACTCAGAACTGACAGTCTCATTCAATCCTTCATTTCTGAAAATGTTAGCAACTGATTAACCATCTTATCGCTCACTCAGACTCAATCCGTCACCCCAACCACCGACATTTCTCCCAAAACAAACGACGAATAGTTAGACTTCTAATGACGCGCCGTTTCTGGTTACATTTAAGGAGCGTCTAAGGAGAAAGAAAAATCCCGACAGTAATATTTCTAGTCAATCAGCACTTTTTTCGAGTTTCTTTGATGTGCCAAGCTCCTACTGTTCTCTATAGCGCTCAGCAAATTCATGCACGCGTCTCTGAATTAGGGAATTCTCTATCCCAAATGATTCCTATTAGTGAAACTCCCCATCTCATTGCGGTCCTAAAGGGAAGTGTCATATTCCTTGCTGATCTCATGCGAGCAATCCGTCGACCAGTAACGATTGATTTCGCATACCTGTCAAGCTATGGGTCAGGAGCGAACAGCTCTGGCGCAGTTAAAACCTTCAGCGCTCCGAAATCATCCGTGCGAAACCGTCACATCATTATAGTTGAGGACATAGTGGATACTGGCCTAACTCTCAGCAGCCTAAGGAATCAACTCCTCGACCAGAAACCTCAAAGTCTGATCACTGTAGCACTTCTCACGAAACCCTCTCGTCGACGTATAGATGTTCCAGTCGAACTGATCGGTTTCACTGTAGCCAATCACTTCGTAGTGGGTTACGGACTTGATTTCGATGAAAAATTTCGCCAACTACCCCATCTCGCGGTAATCGATCGGTGAACGCCGGATTAGCAATAGCCTCGCAGGATGAAACGGAAAATCTATTTCAGGTTCAGAAATATTACTCACACAAAGTCATACCTGCTAATAAATCTTTCCCACGTAGCCTGACCAGTAAGGTCATGGCCACCCGTAGTCGGCATCAACGACACGGATAACGACAATTACCGTTGTCGCCAGACAAAAATACCTTTAGACACAAGAAATGACTAGACAAGAGGCGGAGGTCAAAGTTGGTGGGCGCTGGTGGATTCGAACCACCGACCCCCGCCGTGTGAAGGCGATGCTCTACCACTGAGCCAAGCGCCCACGCAGTCAAAAACTAGTGTACCGAATCGCTGAACGTAGAGCAATACTTCTATATACAGTATGGCGAAAACCTCTACCCCGTCTCCCGTCTTTCATTACACAGAGAAACAGTTAACGTACTTGGGCGATCAGCGCTCTTAGCAGCCTGGAATATTCAGCGTCTGCTTCCAAGAACGCTTCGTTGTAGTCATCCTGTGACAACTCTCCACCTGAGCGATCGCCATCGAATCTGAGCACATCCGTGCCTCCATCATAAAGGTCGACCGTATCACTACGAGCCATTAAGCCATCAGCACCTGAATCAGTGATTAAAACCTTAGTACCTGCAATCGAAGCAGAATTAAGGTCAATATAGACATCGCGATACAGTCCACCGTCTATCTTTCGTACTACGTAGACGGGTACTTCATAACGTGCTGACACTACGAGTAGCTGGCCAGGGAACGTCAACGCAGCGACGAACCGGTCTGTCTCATCACCTTCTGTATATCTTGCAGCTACTGCGTCGAGTTGCCGTGAGCTCAGAATTTCAGTCAATTCAATAGCGAGTGGTGCCGACATGGAATCAGAGGTTCCAGCAAGAACCTCTGGTGGTTCCGGATCGGCCTGGGCATCATTTTGGGCATTATTGTCTTGCGCAAAAACATTCAAGGTTACACATAAACCTACTAACACGGCAACGAAGACTGACATCGAACGACAACTAAGGTCACTACTTCGCATCTCGTCTACCTCCAATGACTTACTAGAAACGAACGTATGCACTCGGTGGATTGAATGTCCCCTTCTACCACCGAGTCACACGGTCGTCAACGCTAGATCAACTTTCCCAAGAGCTCGCGGAATACATTTGACTGACAAGTAGTCTTCAACTCCCTACGACTAACCACCTTATTCGTATTGTTTAAGCCGTTATTCAACATTTACTCGGCGGCGTCTCGATTTCTTAGAAGCCTCGAACAATTTCGTCGCACCAATCTCCTGCCTGAACTAAACAAATCCACAACGTGGTAGTCAACAAAACTGAATTTCTTACAGCAATCGCCAACCGATCAACACATACACCGAACCATCCTACATCATGGCCCACGCGTTCAATTTAGTGAGCAAAGATATTCTGGACACGTCGCTACTTAACGAGTCAACACGACCGGTCACCGGTCTCGCTTCATTCTCTACCGATGCAACCAATCTCGAAATCCGACGAACTCGAATCACTCCAACAAACATCATTACTACCTGGACCAGCGCTATCCAACACGTCGCCGCCGCAATAATAATCAACTTACCCGAAAGAACTTGCATAACATCACTCTGAGCCATAAGTCACAGAAAACCCTGAGTCATTAAAACCGTTTATATCCAGCGCCTAACGTCCGTAGTTCGAAAAAGAATGCCATTCCATTAGCTCTGGCGCGAGCGCAACATACTTGATTCGAAACGATTCCGCCAGGTCTCGTCCGTTCATCGGGTGCACCCTAGACTTCAGTTGGACTCAGCAGCGCCAAGTTCAGATCTGCTCAACTCAGCTACTTCATCTCGTATTTCCGAAGCTCGTTCGAAGTCAAGATTATCAGCCGCTGTCCGCATCTCAGCTTGTAGATCCCTAATGTGTCGAACGAGTTCATCCTTCGTACGAAATGTCTTTAACGGGTCTTTCGATGACCGTGGCGTATAGTCCCTCTCGTAAACACTTGTGAGCATCTCGTCGATCCTCTTGACGACAGATACCGGGGTAATACCATGTTTCTGATTGAATGCCTCTTGCAGCTCCCGCCGACGTGACATTTCCTCGAGTGCAACGCGCATTGATCCCGTCATCGCGTCTGCATACATGATGACTCGGCCGTTCACGTTTCGAGCCGCACGTCCGGATGTTTGAATAAGCGATCCTGATGAGCGGAGAAATCCCTCCTTGTCAGCATCGAGAATCGAAACTAATGACACCTCTGGAAGGTCTAAGCCTTCTCGAAGAAGGTTGATCCCAATAAGAACGTCGAAACTGCCTCGCCTAAGATCACGAAGGATCTCAATACGTTCGAGAGTCTCTATGTCGGAGTGCAAATATCGAACGCGAACACCAAGTCCTTGATAGTACTGCGTGAGATCCTCAGCCATCCGTTTTGTCAATGTCGTCACGAGAACCCGTTCAGATCTCGCCACCGTCAGCCTAATTTCTTCAAGCAGGTCATCTATCTGGCCTTTGACAGGCCGTACATCTACGGCCGGGTCAATCAATCCAGTTGGTCGAATAATCTGCTCCACAACTGCACCCTTACTACACTTAAGTTCGTACGGACCAGGAGTAGCCGACACAAAAATTATTTGCCCGACGCGTTCTGTCCACTCATCAAAATTCAACGGCCGGTTATCGAGCGCCGACGGAAGCCTGAAACCGTATTCAACTAACGACTCCTTTCGAGAACGATCTCCTTGGTACATCCCTCTAATCTGAGGAACTGTCTGATGACTTTCGTCGATAAAGGTGATGGCGTCGTCCGGCAAATACTCAAAAAGTGTCGGTGGTGGCTCTCCTGCAGACCTTCCAGATAGATGCCTTGAGTAATTCTCAATTCCGTGGCAATAACCGATTTCCTTCATCATCTCGAGATCGAACATCGTCCGTTGATGGAGACGCTGCGCTTCAAGCACTCGTCCGTCTTTCTCAAGAAAACCACGATGTTCGTCCAGTTCACTTCTAATTGACTCTACAGCCTTTAAAATTCGATCTCTTGGAGTAACAAAATGAGACTTTGGGTAAACGGCAACCCTATCGTGTCTGCGTAAAGATTCTCCAGTGAGAGCGTCGAAGGACACCAGTTCCTCTACTTCATCCCCGAACAATTCGATTCGTAGCGCCCGCTTCTCGTACGATAGATAGACTTCAACTATGTCTCCGCGAACGCGAAATGTACCTCTGGAAAATTCATGATCGTTACGCTCGTATTGGATTTCGACAAGTTTTCGAAGAATAGCGTCACGACTAATGATCTGACCTCTCTCAAGTTGAAGTAACATGCCATAGTAGGCTTCAGGCGATCCAAGTCCATAAATACATGACACACTAGCAACAATGACGACGTCACGCCGCTCAAACAAAGCACGGGTGGCTGATAGGCGTAGTCGATCAATTTCTTCGTTGATGGTCGCTTCCTTTTCAATATACGAATCAGTCACAGCAACGTAGGCTTCCGGCTGATAGTAATCGTAGTAACTAACAAAATACTCCACTGCATTATCCGGAAAAAATCTCTTAAACTCCTGGTAAAGTTGCGCGGCCAATGTCTTGTTGTGGACCATCACCAAGGCTGGCCGGTTCACTGTGGCAATTACCTGAGCCATAGTGAACGTTTTGCCAGAGCCGGTTACACCCAGAAGCACTTGATGCGAATCATGTCGGTCAAGGCCATCGGTCAGTTCCCTGATCGCCTGTTCTTGGTCACCTTGGACCGTAAAATCACTCTTTAAATTGAAATGATCGTAGGTGGATGGCATCGTCAAAAACTATAGAAATGACGGTTGCTAGTCTTGGCACAAGAGACCGCCGCATACTCGAGTGCGACACAGTTCACTAATGGCCGCTCTAATTATTCTCTTTGAAGAGTGCGTAATAGCCCTCACGTGTGCGAATTGTCGCATCCTTCAGGTATGGACGGTCATTGGTCAGTTTAATTTCGAGATTCCGCCACATGCCATCAAGACGCTCGTTGCTAGACACAAACCCCAACATGTACCTAGCTGAAAATTCAGCCAATATTTCCTGATAAATAGAATCAAGTTTATCAACAGAATCCGGAAAGAAACTTCGCCCGCCAGTTGCATCTGTGAGTTGTTGTAGTCGCATCCGCTGCCGATTTCGAACGCTTGGACGAAGATTCTTTTGGAACCCGATTGCATAAATCGTGACATCAGAAGCCCGAACGAGATCTGTCATCTCGCCGAATTTCGTTAGACTACGAGTATCTTCTCCATCTGTGTAGATCAACAGAACCTTTCGCCCGTCTTGTGAAAAAGCACCGTCCAAATAGACTCCAAGTGCATCATAGAGTGCCGTCATTCCTCTAGGCTGACGATTACGAACGCGTTCCACTAGACGCGGAAAGTCAGCCTGAGCAAATCGGCCGACACGCACCTCAGAATCAAAGTCTACGAGGGTTATGTCCTTTGCGTAAGTTACGGTATTGAGGAACTTGATAATAGCGGTCTTAACGAACCCTTCATCCTGTTCCATACTTCCGCTCGAGTCAAACAGTACGCCGAGATGCAACGGAACGATCTCTGAATCACTGAAAAGACTACCTGCGAAATAACTGATACTCTGGGCGTTACCTTCTTCGAAGATGGCGAAATCATCGACCTCAAGATCTGGCACCAAGCGCCCATCACTGTCAAAAACAGTGACTCCGACTTGGACTACGTTAATTCCGCTACTGAAAATCGGTGGCTGTGCCGATACATGTAGTGGCAAAAAAGAGATCACTAAAAATATGAACCACACTCGAACCATCAGAATCCCGATAATACTGTATTTCCAAGCGGAACCTATCTGGTAATCGAAGCAGTCTGAAAAAGCCAAACTTTTGTCTTCTCCGAGGATGTCATCATTACGCGAACACTAAGCCATCGTCCGGTGATCGGAAGAGGGTCGAATGAAGTTCGTCGCGATCTGTCAAGGGCACCTAGTCAACCGAGATGCGTAGTAGTGTGCCAAGATGACGTGGTCATCAAAACACTACATGCGGCGCTGTCTCCGACCTTTATCGTCACGTTTATAGTCGAAAAGAGAAGCCTCGCCAGACGACTACAAGGGGCAGATATTTCGACTGTAATCGGAAGCCCACGCCGGGTTGATACCTTCTTGAAGGCCGACGTCGATCCCAGAACATGTGTGATCGTCGCAGACACTGAACGTCGAAGTATCAAGCCAGTGCTACGTACTGTCACTGACGCCGGAGGCAATCTGATTTATGTCCTACGGATCTCCGATCACGGTCAAAACCGTTCCAATTACTTCTCAACAACCTTTCCAGAAATCTCGACGCTTGACCTGAGCCATTTAGTACAGGGTTCACTTCTCACTTCGCTTGGCCGTGCGATGACTCGTGCACGCGTGCAGCAATATCAACGCTACTTTTCAGATGCAAACCGTGTGCTAATACTCTTACATAACGACCCAGATCCAGACGCACTCGCGAGTGGCCTTGCCTTAAGGGCTTTGTTACACCGAACAAAAACAACGGCCATCATCGGCGCCTTTCAAGGCACCACTCGACCAGAAAACATACGAATGGCCGATCTTCTCGACATCACCGTTTCGCCAATCAATTCGGCGTCACTCGTGGAATTCGATCGAATCGCATTAGTCGACGTTCAGCCGGACTACTTCGGAAAACGTCTAAATCGAGTAGACCTTGTTGTAGACCACCATCCAGAACGAAGCGAATATGCAGCAACATTTAAGGACATCCGACCGGAATGCGGTTCCACCGCTACGATTCTTACGGAACATATTCGTGCGGTTGACGTAAAACTTTCTGAACGAATTTCGACAGCTATGCTCTACGCAATAAAATCAGATACTTTATTTCTTTCACGCCATACCGATTCGTTAGACCTCGAGGCATTTACGTTCCTTTATCCGATCGCAAATGCGGCGCTAGTAAGAAAGATGGAAGGCGCAGCGATCACAATCGAACGACTCAATTACGTGGCCAATGCCATCCATTTTGGCCATGCGCAAGGGCACGTGCTCGCCACCCACATCGGCATAGCTCCACGAGAGGACTTGGTAACGTACATAGCTGACTATTTGCTTCAACTAGATACGGTTAGATGGTCAATTGTTGCGGGCATCGTAAACGAAAACATTATCGTGTCCGTTCGAAGCCTCGATTACTCGAAAGATTCTGGGAATTTTGTCAGAAAGTATTTCAGAACACTCGGGAGCGCCGGTGGCCACCGGACAATGGCCAAAGCAGTTATCCCTCTCACTGCGTTCAAGAAAAAATTTGGAGATCTGGAAGAGTCAGAAGTATCACGTGTGCTGGCTGATCTCTCTGAACAGTTCCTGAAGGAACCATTCAGATCTGCTCGTCCATCAAAAGCAACGAACCTTGAAATTTCCAAATGTTAGTTCACTAGAAATTTTCGACACCCTAGAAACCACTACACACAAACCTAACTTTTCGACGTTGGTCTAGAATTATCTTTCGTAGAAGAAAAGTGCTCTCCATGCGCCGCCAACTGCTCAGAAATGGACGGATTTTTCGAGTCGCTCCCTATCGACTGTTCATGGTCTGATTCGTTTTCCATCCATTCGCCACTCGCACCGACCACCGCATCAACGAACATCTTAAAGCCGTCTTCGTATCCTCGATCGACCAATTCAGCTAACGTCTGTCGCCGATCCGAACGGTCGTCATAACATCCTCCGAAGTCAAAAGGCCCAAGTGGATTGTAGTCAGGTCGAATCTCAAAAAGTGCTTCAAATAAGCCTTTTCGTGCCGACACAGCGTCGCGGAGCGCTGCTGTCTCAAGCGCGACCAGCTGTTCTCCGATCTGACCTCGCAGATCTCGACGCCCAGCTCCCAGCGTGTGAGGCCCAGGAGCGCTGGGGAGCGCTGAAACAAGAATAACTTGTTGCGCACCCGCTTTCTCTACTTCCGAAAGCAATCGACTCGTCGAATCGGGACGGTCACATACCCGGTGCGTTTCACCTCTCCAAACACTGTCGGGAGAAAAGCCCATCAAATGTGGATCCGTCGCAATAGGAAGACTTAAAGCCGCCGCAAGCGCATCGAACGTTCGATGCTGCTCAGCGTTGACTAAATCGACCGTCTCAAAATCACGTTCGTTTTCAAGCCCAAGCGACCCGTGAAAAAACGACTGCCTTGCCTGACCCTCTAAGAGAGCGAACGTGATATCCCGCCGTGCATCAAGATCATGAGCCAAAAGAAGTAGTTCCTTAAATCCCGGTTGTCCTAAATTCTCCGCAAGGAGTTCGGCATAGCGAGTACCTAGATCCCTCGGTGAAGGTTGCGAGATTCTGGCTGCCCCTTTCATAATTCGCCAAAGACCAGCGGAAAACCAAACGACAGCGGGCGAAATTTCGAGTGGGGCCCCGATAAGGCGCCATAAAAGTGAACCCTTAGCTCGACGGTGCCTATGAGGCTGTGCGTCGGTTGCCAGCGCACCACAAAAAAGTACCGCAAGTAAAAGAAGGACTGCCACCAGCAATAGTTGTGGAACAACAACCGGCAAGGCCGTCGGATCAAACATCACATCGAGCCAGCTGCCGTACAAACTAGTAAGACTCTGATCGCCTATGCCAATAAGATTCAATAGCAAACCACAGGCAAAGGCCAACAGCACAGCGATCAGCGCAAGAAACGGAACCAAGACAACGACGAATGCAGTTGCGCACATAAATGTAGCAACACGAAGTACGGACCTCCAGCGATACAGTTTTCGGATGCCGCGAGTTCGCCACAACCCATCGTTTTCCCACAATCGAGAACCACCATCAATGGCTCCAAACATCGCGCTGATGACTCCGATACCACGACCTGCAATCAGATCGATCTTGACACCAGCTTCCTGCAAAGCCCGCAATACACCCGCGTGGTACGCACCAGCCGTCCCTGTGCCTGTCAGAACCAGCGCCGTTCTTAGCCGAGGAATATAACGAGTTGGTGATTGCAAGACACCTATGCCTCGTGAATGGTGGTCAAATCAATAATTTCAAACTCTCGCAGGCCACTAGGGGTAGGTACCGAAATTTCGTCACCAACTTCCTTCCCTACGATCGCTTTTCCAATTGGAGAGGCTGTTGAGATCAAACCAGTGCCAGGATCTGCATCTTCTGCCATAACCAGCTTGTAAACCACGATGTCTCCCTCAGGCTTCCGTAACCGAACGGTGGAGCCAAGTGCTGCTCGGTCAAAAGGTAGTTTGTCGAGATTCAGGAGAGAAATTTCAGATACCCTCGTTTGCAGCATGCTGATTCGAGCTTCGACAAAACGCTGCCGCTCTTTTGCAGCTTGGTATTCCGCATTCTCTCGAAGATCCCCTAACTCTCTGGCACGCTGAATTTCTTTAGGCAACTCAGTCTTCAACTCGCGGTCCAGTTTACGAATTTCATCCTCAAAGCGTTTCATGTAACTTGTTTTCATAACTATTATCGAAGACTAGCACATCTGCTATGCTCGTCCATCCCGTGACCATAATTCGTAGCCGTAACAACTCTCTTGTCGGCCAATTTCGTTCGGCGGCAAAAGCACGACGGCAAAACCGCGGCGTCTTGCTCCTTGATGGTGTCCGACTCATCCGAGACGCAGAAGCAGCAGATGTGCCTATCGTATCTGCATTTGTGTCTCACTCCGCACTTGTTCAAGAAGTTCAAACCGTTGTTGAACTTGCTAAGCGTCTCGAGGAAATAGGAGCCAGCGTCGTCTTCGGGACCGATCTCGTGATGGAAGCCGTGAGCCCTACTCACTCACCGTCGGATGTAGTCGCACTCGGCCATGGAGGACCGGTGCCACTCAACTCGGTGCTGCAGAGCGCCGTTAATCGTAATGCGTGTGTGGTTGCTGCAGTTCACATCCAAGAGCCAGGAAATCTCGGGGCGATTGTCCGAACAGCAGACGCCGCCGGTGCAGGTGGAGTCGTAGTCACGGAACAGTCTGCTGATCCCTTCGGATGGAAGTCTCTGCGGGGGGCCATGGGAAGTACCTTTCGTCTGCCAATTTCAGATGGAACCAATGCTATCAAAACTGTTGAGGACGCAAAGACGGTGGGTTTCAAGGTTCTTGCTGCTATTCCACGCAAAGGAACAAACCTCTACGATACGGCTCTCGACGGTAGAATACTCATCCTGATTGGAGGAGAAGGAAACGGCCTACAAGCACGAATCTCAGATCTCGCGGATATAACAGTATCTATTCCAATGGCCCCCTATGTAGACTCGCTCAATGTTGCCGCCGCGACTGCGGTGATCTTGTACGAAGTACGTCGTCAAAACATGCAAAGATGACCCCAGAAACTCTATTCGACCAACAAATCGAAAAGCCGAAAGCGCCGCTGGCCGAACGAATGCGGCCACTCACATTCAACGAACTCATAGGCCAGGATGACGTGCTTGGCCAAGGACGACCTCTCAGGGAAGCCATCGAACACGACAAATTGCGATCGATCATTCTTTGGGGACCACCGGGCACCGGAAAAACAACCATCGCCAGATTAATCGCAGGAACAACTCAAGCACACTTCGTTGCGTTTAGTGCTGTTCTCACGAGTATCAAGGACGTCAGGAAAGTAATGTCAGACGCCGAAGTAACGCGACATCGGTACGGTCAAAGCACCATGCTGTTTATAGATGAAATACATAGATTCAACAAAGCGCAACAGGATGCTTTCCTTCCAGGTGTTGAGGCCGGTGACATTATTTTGATCGGTGCTACCACTGAGAACCCCTCTTTCGAGATAAATTCAGCTCTTTTGTCGAGAGCAAAAGTGTTCGTCTTGAGAACACTGACGACAGATGACATAGTGACGGTTCTGCAGCGTGCACTCACGGACGTTCGGCGGGGTCTTGGAAATTCCGACCTCGAAGTCCCAAACGATGTCCTTGAACTGATCGCCCAATATGCTAGCGGCGATGCACGGGTGGCACTCAATCTGCTCGAACTCCTTTCCACTATGACCGGGAGAGAAGCATCAACAACAACAGCTTTCACGGAACAAAATTCGACATCAGACAATCAAAGTAAAAGCCCCCAAGACAGATCAAAATTCCCCAAGGCAGTGAAAATTATCGATCGGAGTCTATTGGCCCAAGCGTTACAAAAAAAGTCTCTTCTTTATGACAAGGGTGGAGAAGAACACTTTAACGTTATTTCGGCTCTCCATAAATCAATGCGAAACAGCGATCCTGATGCAAGTCTTTATTGGCTCGCGAGAATGCTCGAGGCCGGTGAAGATCCGCTGTATATAGCACGAAGGCTAATTCGTTTCGCATCAGAAGATATCGGAATGGCCGACCCAAATGCCCTCGCGGTGACCATTGCCGCTAAAGACGCTGTCCACTTTCTCGGCATGCCAGAGGGGAGCCTTGCTCTTGGACAGACTGTGGTCTACCTTGCCACAGCTCCAAAAAGTAACGCAATTTATCGTGCGTACAACCAAGCCGTTTCAGACGCTCAAACACTAACAAGCGAACCAGTTCCACTTCACCTCAGAAACTCGGCCACTCACCTCATGAAAGACCTAGGATACGGAACCGGATACGTATACGCCCACGACGAACCGGAGGCTATTGCTGACATGGACTGTCTTCCTCAAGGACTTCTCGGACGCCAGTATTACAAGCCGACAAAACACGGCTATGAAGAAGAATTGAGCAGCCGGCTCAAGAACCAACGAGACATAAGGCGTTCGAAGCGTCGTAACGCCGCCAAGAAAAAGTAGCAACATGCCTGGCTTTATTTACTATCTAGGTCGCTCATTGCAGGTTGTTGGGATGTGGGCGTTGCTCGTTGCTATCGTCATAGCTGGTCCTCTTGGGCCAAGCCCTAGAATTTTCGGTTTCGGAACAGTCACATTCATAATCGGTTGGATTACTGTGAAACGTGCCATTAAGTAGACTGACGACTGTCACTCAACAATGCGTGGGCTGCGCGCACCGTGAAGTCCGACGGACACAATAAGCGGAAAAACTAAAACGCCCCTTCTGGCAAGGCCAAAGCGACATACTCGCTAGGCAGGTCGTCCCACCCCACCGTTAAAACGATAAATTGTCTCCCATCAGCCATGTAGGTCATCGGTGCAGATGTAGTACCACCAGGGAGTTCCATTTCCCAGACTATTGCACCGGTCATCTTGTCGTACGCCCGGAACATTTTTCCTCCAGCTCCTCCCCAAATGGGCTGCAGAACAACAACACCGGAGTTGCCTCCTTCTCCAAGAAACACTAAGGATTTCGTGACAAGCGGCGACACCCGGCCAGGCTGACCTAACGGCGGCAAATCCAGATGCTTAAGTGCCGGATGGTCACGCGGTCCGTCACCGTTCGGGACACTCCAGAGAATCTCCCCTTTGTTGAGGTCAATGGCGACGAGTCTCCCGTAGGGCGGCTTGAAAAGCGGAAGTTCCTGTGGGCCCTCAAGGTTTGCTAGAGACTTCAGAACGAGACGCATATTTGACCGCGGATGCTCGGAGGGAACAATGCCAATGACGGCCTCACTATGAACTGAAGGCACGTAAAGAATTCCGGTCTCTGGATCGACTGCAGCGCCTCCCCAGTCCGCCCCACCCACAACGCCAGGCATCTGAAGGGTACCTTTCGTGCCACCTGGCGAATCATCGACTAACGACGGGGGGGTAAACAAAGGGCCCGTGACATATTGCCGAAAAATTCCAATTGCCTCACTTCTAAGGTCTGGTGTGAAATCAACCAAATCATCAACACTCACACCTTGTTGATCAAACGGTGGGGGCTTTGTCGGAAACGGCTGAGTGGGCGAGTACCACTCACCTGGAACGTTACCCGGAGGAACGGGCTGCTCTTCGATAGGCCAGACGGGCTCTCCTGTTACTCTGTCAAGAACATAGGTAAAAGCCTGCTTACTGACCGCCGCAAGGGCCTTAATCGGCTCTGGTCGACCATCGACTCTAATATCGACGACGTTTGGAGCCGCAGGAAAATCGTAGTCCCAGAGTCCGTGGTGAACCGCTTGAAAGTGCCAGACTCGCCGACCGGTTCGTGCATCAAGACAGACAATGCTTTCGGCGAACAAGTTTTCACCTGGTCTATAACCGCCATAGTAGTCGTTGGTTGGGGTCGATAGCGGAATATATACATAGCCAAGTTCTTCATCCGCACTAGGCCAAGCCCACATATTCGTATTGCCACTGTACTCCCAAGATGCTCGGTCCTCGTTTAGCGCTGTTAGCCATGTCTCGTTACCAGGCTCGCCATCTCGAGGAATCGTATGAAACACCCATACCTGTTCGCCCGTGCGAACGTCGAAACCACGAACATCCCCTGGCGGCATTTCCTTCAACGCCGGCATCGTCGGTGATACTACATCCATAATAGCCGAGCCGATCACGACGATATCGTCGACCACTATGGGCGGTGAACCCCAGCTGAATTCTTCTACTTCTCGGTCATAACCTTTCCTGAGATCAACTGCGCCGTTATCGCCAAAACTTGAGTACCGTTCACCGGTTTCTGAGTTTAGTGCGACAAGGTAAGATCCAACGACCGCAAGAACACGGGAGTCATCGCTCTGCGGATCATCCCAATAGGCCACACCCCTAGTTTGTCGCACACGCTGAAAAGGCTCTCCGTCACGGTCGGGCGGAGTGTCAAACCAAATCACTTGACCAGTACTAGCGCTAAGAGCTGCAACCGTTCCAAGACCTGTACTTATATAGAGGCGACCATCAGCCATCACTGGAGTGTTTTGAGCAGCTACCGACGCGGTTACGTCACGGCCTCCTCTAATTGCGTCTGGAATCACAGACTGGCGCCAAACAATTTCAAGTTCTTCGATTGTCTCGGAATTAATTTGTTCGAGAGGAGAATATTTTGTTCCAGCGATATCCGAACCATACGAGCGCCACTCCACGTCCTGTGCCTCAACCGGCAACACTGCAACCACAGCAACAGCAATCACACCTATCGTCAGGCGGTTTATCACTTCCGTCACTTCGCACTCCTTAGAATTTAAAATTTTCGTTGTGAGCACTCAACTTATCCTTTCAGACCAAACAGTCAACGAACAAGCTGACACACTATCTGCCAGAGCCCGGAGTTAATCCAGTTTCTCTGTAACGTGCATCGTCACAACGCACACTCAATGGATTCAACATAGACATAGGGCTGGTTGCCGCACCTATATGGACTGGGACGGAAACAAAATGCTGGTAGATCGTCAAATTCTGCACACCATTATTCACGGAACGCCCCAGTGTTAGTTGACCGCTGCCCGTAACTGCCATCAAATAAGAACCAGGATCTCTTCCAAGATGATCGATACCAAAAGCCACCACATGATCTGGACCCTGCGCATGTCCCCATCCAGAGACAGTTGATAGCCCTGTGCTTACCTCATAGAGCGAGGTCTCACCATCGACCGTCATAGCCACACCCCACTCAGTGTCACCTTCGACATCTGTATCCGTCGTCAAACGGACGACATCTCCCACTCCACGCAGTGCCCCATATGTCCAACGGTCAGTCCCAAAATCCCAAGCCAAAGGACCTTCACCAAACGAAAGTGGTGTGTGAAAAGAGACCATAGAAACCAGATTATCAGGGTCATCAATTTCAATCGTTGCCCTAAACCACGATTTGCTATTCGGAATTCCAATAGACAATTCGAACGGAATACTATTCTCCAAGTCCAGTTCGATCCTACCCTCATACCGAAGTTCCACGTATTGCTGCCCCAAACGCATCACCTCGAATGTCACAGCACCTTGTTCGATACCATGAATATTACCCATCCAGTCTGTTACACGAATCCCATTGGTTCCTATTCCGATCCGCTCTCCTGAGAAATCAACTGATCGTATTAAGGGACTTGCATTTTTTGAAAAACGCAGCCGACCAATTTGGACATCGCTCCCCAAATCGGTCACAGTCAGACCTCGTCTCGCATCAACTCTTGCACGTTCCCTCATGACTCGTTCGAGATTAAACGTCTTCGTTTCAAGCGGACCTATACTGGCATTGAAGTTAACCGCTAGCCACTGAATCGATTCATCTGGCCATCGAGACAATGCTGTGTACGTCGCAGGCACCGGAACTCCTTCATGGCGAAGTTCCACCATTGAGAGATCTGACAATTCGCCATTCGAAAACGGCACACGTGCATCGACCGGGTAAAAAAATCGCCTAATCCCTAAATCCTCTTCAACATAGAGGATGATTTCGTTGGTTACCTGTGCGGATATACGGCTGCCTGCAATCAAACCAATACTCATTGCCAAGCCAACAATCACCGAAAGTCTCATCTTCACAAGAATTCGATTATAGCCGCCAAACGAATGTTACATGGCGTAGATTGAGACCCAAGCGACCGTTCTGCCAAGAAACAGACAGTCCGCAAGGTGATATACATTGGAAAAAATACCAGGCACGTGTCAGCATAGACGAAAGGGCTTCTCATGCTTGGCATTAAGAGCACGCTTGCTGAACTCAAGAATTCAGAGTATCCGTTTCACCAACAACAATCTAGTCGACACGGTTCGCATACCTACGTCACTTCTATGTGGGACTCTTGAATTTTCCGAAAATCGTAAATTGAAAACTCGCAACGAAATCAACCAACGCCACTTAACAAGAGAGGTGTGATGAGCACGACGGCTAGAGCCTCAACCCCCAACCTTCGTAACCAAGCTTGTCTCTGGTGTGTTATGTTTCTCATTGGAACAAATGTCGCCACACAGGGCAGCGATTGGCCTGAGTTTCGAGGTCCATCAGGACAGGGTATCGCAGCCGACACACCGGTCGCTCTTAAATGGAATGAAGACAGGAACATCACCTGGAAAACTCAAATCCCCGGTTTGGGATGGTCCTCGCCCGTCATCGCCAATAACAAAGTCTGGCTGACCACTTTTTCAGCAGCAAACAACGGCTCGTTAAGGCTTCTTGGATTCAGCGCGACCACTGGGGAATCCATCGCGGACGTCGAAGTCTTTCGTATCAGCGATACAGAAGCACCAAATCCGAAAAACAGTCTCGCATCTCCAACTCCTGCCATCGACCCTGACGGAAACCGCATTTACGTCCATTTCGGAGCCTACGGCACTGCCGCTCTTACAACTACCGGAGAAATACTCTGGACAATCCGCCTCCCCTACGTGTCACAACACGGAAACGGCGGCTCCCCGACCGTATACGACGATCTACTTCTCCTTAACATCGATGGCTATGACACTGCATTTATCGTGGCCCTCGACTCAGCAACCGGGAATGAACGCTGGAGAGCAACCAGACCGGAACCGATTTCTCAGGCGTACACCACACCGCATGTAATCTCAGTTGGACAGGAACAGCAAGTGATTAGTGTTGCAGCTTTTCGCACCATAGCTCTCAATCCCAGATCTGGGGAAGAAATTTGGCATGTGAATTATCCGAATGGTTTTTCCAACGTTCCAAGACCTGTATACGGACACGGCTTCGTCTACGTCACAACAGGGTTTCAAACTCCTACATTGCTTGCTATTCGGGTTGATGGCATGGGAGACGTAACAAACTCTCATGTCTCTTGGCAATTAAGACGAGGTGCCCCTCTGACGCCTTCTCCACTTCTCGTGGGTGACGAACTTTACTTCGTGACCGACTTCGGGATCGCGACTTGTGTCGATGCGTTTACCGGAACTATTCACTGGCAAGAACGTCTCGGGGGCAACCATTCTGCCTCGCCAGTGTTTGCGGGTGGACGAATTTACTTCCAGAACGAAGAGGGACACACGAGGGTAATTGCTCCCGGAAAAGAATTTCGGCTATTGGCGGACAACACACTCGACGGTTCGACACTCGCATCGATGGCCGTCTCTGGCGCATCTCTCTTTATTCGAAGCGACACCCATCTATACCGGATCGATGAGTAACCAACGGAGGCTTCAGCAACAAGTGGCTTTAATTACCTGGCAATCTATACGCAATCAACTCACCAGGAAAACCGCCACCGCTAATCGCAGAAACGACATACTGCATCCCATCGTGCATATACGTCATTGGAGAGCCAGACACTGACATAGGCATCAATACGGAACCAACCTCAGTACCCGTCATCTTGTCGTAGGCACGAAGCATTGCCCCCACCTCTCCTGATGCAGTTGTGAATGTCCCGCCTCCATCGCCCGCGATAACCAGCGTCTTGGTAATCAACGTTCCAACACGACCAACGCGACCCGTGCGAGGCAAGTCCACACCCACAAGCAACGGATGGTTCTTAATATTGTCCGCTGTCTCCCCGTGAGCGACCTGCCACAAGATGTCACCCTTTGTGAGATCGATCGCAGTAATTCGGCCCCATGGCGGTTTTACTATTGGTATTCCATCAATGTTCAAGGCCGCAACAGCCGCCGAAATGTTTCGATCTCGACCCCGTATGAAATTCATATCCGATCGCTCTGGGTCATTGATAAGACCCAGTGAAACCATCTGTGTGAACGAATAGAGATAAGCGATCCCGGTCTCAGGATCTATCGCCCCTCCTGGCCAATTGGTTCCGCCTGCCTGAGACGGCAACATCAACGTACCAATAACAGCGCTCACTTCAGACACTGTTGGAGGAGTAAAGATCGGTCCAATCTGGTGGCGTGCAACAATTTCCTCAGCCCGTCGCCGAATTTCAGGAGTAAAGTCAACGAGGTCATCCAAACTGACTCCTTGTCGATCATACGCCTGAGGTTTCGTTACAAAAGGCTGCGTCAATGCCAGCGACTCACCTGGCACGGAAGACGCCTCGACTGGTCGCTCTTCAATTGGCCAAATTGGTTCTCCCGTTACCCGATCAAACACATATAGCCAAGACTGCTTGGTCGGCTGTGCAACAATTTGACGCATCCTTCCGTCAATGACTACGTCAGCCAAAATCGGAGCGCACGGCAAATCCCAGTCCCAAACATCATGATGGATGAACTGAAAATGCCAGATTCGATCTCCCGTTTCCAAATCAACAGCGACCAAACTGTCAGAAAAAAGATTGTCGCCGTGCCGATGCCCACCGTAATAATCATTTGTCGGCATTTCCGTAGGTAAATACGCAATACCTAGTTCAAGATCGACACTAATTTGTCCCCAAACCCCGGTGTTACCCGTATAACGCCATGACTCATTGAGCCACGTGTCATTACCAAACTCATCTCCTCCCGGAATCGTGTGAAAAACCCACTTTCGATCACCGGTCTCCGCGTCAAAGCCACGAATATAACCTTTGACATTCTGCATCGACTTCGGCGCACTACCCGGAAGATGCGCCGCACCGACCACGATTGTGTTACCCGCAACAATGGGTGTAGCGTGCAATCCTGCCTCACCAGTGACAAGATCGATGTCCTGATCAAAATTCTGTTTAAGGTCGACGATGCCGCCGTCGCCAAAATTTTCGAGCCTGTCGCCGGTGAGAGCGTCGAGACCGATCAACCTATAGCCAGGCGTTACGTAAAATATTTGCCCACCTTCACCGTCGTCACGAAAAGCCAAGCCACGTCCAGAGAGACGACGAGGCGCCGCAGCCCCACGCTCTCCCTCATCAACACGATGCATCCAGACCAATTCTCCAGTCCCCGCGTCAACGGCAATCACAGTCCGTCGGGAGCCAGCAGTAGAATAAAGGAGCCCGCCGATCATCAAAGGCGTAGATTGGAAATTAAACTCTGGGTTCGGTCCAAAGTTCGCCGCCTTTAGTCGCCACGCCACCTCAAGATCCGAGAAATTACTTGCCGTTATCTGGTCGAGTGGGGAATACCGAGTGTTAGCTATATCACCCCCATAGCTACGCCACTCTCCATTTTCAGTGCCCTGAGCAGCAATCTCTGGCGTTCCATTAGCCACGACACAGAAAACGCCCATTACCCAACGTGCCACTACCTTGTTCCTTCTCATTGTTCGCATATCATCGGACTCCGTCACTCCTAATCAGGTAAACGATACGCAATCAACTCGCCAGCAAATCCGCCACCGCTGATGGCAAACACAATGTACTGCTGTCCGTCGTGCATATAGGTCATCGGAGACCCTGACGCCGCTGCCGGCACAACAACCCGTCCCGCATCCGCACCGGTCATCTTGTCATAAGCTCGGAGATAGGCTCCCTCATCACCAGAGGGCAACGTTATGGTACCGCCACTCTCCGCAGCAATCACCAGCGATTTCGTAATTAACGTCCCCACACGACCGACACGACCGGTCCTCGGGATATCTATTCCCTGGAGCAACGGATGATTCTTAATATTGTCTGCGGTCTCTCCATGCGGAATCTGCCACAAAATGTCGCCTCGCTTGAGGTCAATGGCAGTAATTCTCCCCCAGGGTGGTTTTATTAACGGAATCCCGTCAATGTTTAGCGCAGCATCCTCGGCTCGTATTCCTCGAGCGCGACCTCGAATAAAATCCATATCCGACCGCTCCGGGTCGTTGACCAATCCCAACGCGGTCACATTTGTGAAGGAGTACAAATAGGCCACCCCAGTCTCGGGGTCGATTGATCCACCGGGCCAATTGGTGCCTCCACCAGCAGACGGTAGCATCAGGGTTCCTATCACACCGTCAGGATCAGACACAGTGATTGGTGTAAAAATGGGACCGATTCTGTGCCGCGAGGCTATTTCCTCTGCGCGTCTCCTGATCTCTGGTGTGAAATCGACTAGATCTTCGAGACTGACGCCTTGCCGATCGTATGCGGGGGGCTTGGTCGGGTACGGTTGCGTTCGGGAAAGCAATTCCCCGGGCACATCAGATACCTCTATCGGACGTTCCTCAATCGGCCAGATCGGTTCACCAGTGAGTCGATCGAACACATATAGCCACGCCTGCTTACTCGGCTGAGCAACGATTTTCCTTTTGGCCCCATCGATCATCACATCAGCAATGATCGGCGCACATGGAAAATCCCAGTCCCATACATCGTGATGGATTGCCTGAAAATGCCACAATCGTTCCCCTGTTTCAATGTCAACGGCCACCAAACTGTCCGAAAACAAATTATCACCATGGCGATGACCACCGTAGTAATCATTCGTTGGCATCTCCGTTGCGAAGTACACGATCCCTTCCTCGAGATCTGCACTTATTTGTCCCCAAACGCCGGTGTTTCCAGTGTACCGCCACGAATCATTCAACCAACTGTCGTTGCCAAACTCGTCATTTCCTGGAATTGTATGAAAAATCCATTTCCGCGAACCTGTATCGGCATCGAACCCACGAACATAGCCCTTGGTGTTCCGCATTGACCGCGGTGCGCTCCCAGGGACATGCGCAGCACCAACTACGATAGTGTCACCGACCACGAGTGGTGCCGCGTGAAGACCGATCTCCCCGGCTAGCGGATCGATCTCCTGGTCCATATTTTGCATGAGATCGACTATGCCGTCGTCACCGAAGCTGGATACACGGTATCCGGTGGCAGCGTCGAGCACTACAAGCTGATAGCCGAGTGTGACGTAAACGATCTGCCCACTGGTTCCATTATCTCGATACGCAAGTCCGCGACCCGAAAGTCGCCGTGGCGTTACGGAACCACGTTCCCCCTCATCGAGGCGGTGCATCCAAAGCAATTCACCGGTCCCAGCATCGGCCGCAAAAACCGTTCGGCGTGACCCAGCTGTCGAGTAGATGACGCCATTCACCATTAATGGTGTTGACTGAAAATTGTACTCAGGATTGGGACCAAAATTCGAGGTCTTCAGTCGCCAGATGATTTCAAGATCGTTGAAATTCTCAGCATCGATCTGATCGAGCGGTGAATATCTCGTATTTCTGATATCTCCGCCGTAACTTCTCCATTCGCCATTTTCAGTTCCCTGCGCAAACATCACTAGTGGGCTAGCCACGAATACAATAGCAACAAGAAAGCGAACTACATCTGCGTACATGTCTGCTCCTCACTCGTGACGCTTAAAAGAGCTCAATGTCACCAAGTTGAATGGAAGAAAGACTTTGACTTCTGACCACTCGAGACAACGCCGCGTGCTCGACGACCAATCCCGCCGATGCGATTGCCGATGAACGAAGAAATTCTCGCCGACGTATTGACATCCTTATACCTCTCTCTGGAATTTTCAGCTTCGCTGAAAACTCTTTTCGAGCTCGCGACGAGTCAACCTCAGTAACACTGGACGCCCATGAGGACAAACCGTTGAATAGGCGGTCCGTTGGAGTTCCGTCAGTATGTGCGCCATCTTCTCCAATGTTAATCGATCGTTTGCCTTAACGGCCGCGTGGCAAGCCGTCATCGCTGCAATGCGGCGAAGGGATTCATCAACGGATGAACCATGGTCCAACCCTTCAAGGTCCTCAGCAAGCGCTCGCACAGCTCCTTCACATTCACCTAACTCCAATAAAGCGGGAACTGCGGCAACGCGAACACTATCACCACCGAAATTTTCGATATCGAAACCCAGACGCTCCATATCTTTTGAATGGATCTCCAGGGCATCTCGCTGGGCTGGAGGCAGTTCAAGCATGACTGGGGAAAGGAGACGTTGACTCTCTAGTGGTCCATTAGTGAGACATCCCACCACTTGCTCAAATAGCACGCGCTCGTGCGCTACGTGCTGATCGATAATCACGATCCCATCGTTGTCAACAGCAATAATAAATGTGTCACGAAATTGGCCTATTGGAACCAGTGACGGTCCTATTTGTTCAGTTGTGAACTCAGGGCTGCGGTTCTCTATCGCCTTTTCTATCTGGCTAGAAACAACCCCCATTGGGTCGCGATTCGCCATCGGTTCAGGCGACTGAGAGATGTCCGCGTTAACGACCCACGGATTTGAAGCGCGTATGCCTCCGACCGTGCCTGGAATCGACATGGGGATGGGCTCTGCTGGTTTCTCTCCACCAACCCGCAACGAAATATCAGGCGGCGCATCGGTCCCGAGTGCCTCACTCAATGCACGGCGGACTATTTCGTGAATCAACGACTGATCCAGAAACCTGACTTCAGCCTTCATGGGGTGTACATTAACGTCCACACGGTCGTGTGGGAGCTTGAGAAATAAGTGCACCTCCGGGCTTCGTGGCTTAATTGTCGCCCGACTATACGCTTCGTTAATTGCGTGGCTAATCGTACGGTCCTTAACAGGCCTTCCATTGACAAAAATGTTTTGCGGACCGCGGATCACCCCTTGCTCAGCGAGAGCCGCAACATAGCCAACGAGGCTCACGCCTGCTGCTTCTCTTTCCACTTCAACAAGACCAGCACGTTCGCCATACAGTTGAAAGAAACGGTCAGCCAGCGAAGCCACTCGCGGACAACTAAGCAACTGACGTCGTCCGCTCGTCAAACTGAATCCGACCGTAGGATTCGTCAATGCAAGCTGAGTCAATATCCTTGAAATCTGGGACGATTCCGCGCTATCTGACTTTAAGAATTTCCTTCGTGCCGGCACATTATAAAAGAGGTCGTTCACCTCAATAATTGTGCCAGGCGGTGTTCCGATAGGCTGAGCTCTCGGTATCGAACCATCTTCAACACGAACGACAGACCCCTGTGACGCTTCGAGAAGACGCGTCTTAAGGGTGAAACGCGACACAGAAGCAATGCTCGGCAACGCTTCACCACGAAAGCCGAGGGTCGTGATTGCATCAAGATCTTCAAGAGTAGACAACTTGCTAGTAGCATGCCGTTCAAGAGCCGAGACAGCATCCTCAGCGTTCATGCCTTCGCCGTCATCTTCGACTCTAATTAAACGCTTGCCTCCAAGTTCGATAGCAACAGATATCCGAGTGGCGCCAGCGTCAAGTGCATTCTCAACCAACTCCTTAACCGCAGACGCGGGGCGCTCTACAACCTCGCCAGCCGCGATTTGGTTGGCCAACCCGGTCGGCAATCGGTTGATCTTTCCCACTTCATTCAATTTCGAGCAATATTAAGTCTGTTTTAAAGCAGCCTGAGCAGCAGCGAGTCTCGCTGTTGGCACGCGGTACGGCGAAGCGCTAACGTAATCAAGACCAGTACTCTCAAAAAAATTGATCGAGGCAGTGTCACCACCATGTTCGCCACACACACCGAGTTTTAATGTCGGCTTGACCTCTCGACCCTTTTCTACGCCCATGCGAACAAGCATCCCAACACCCTCAACATCGATCGAAGAGAACGGATCACGGGTCAAAATACCCTTGTCCTTGTAATCGCCAAGAAATTTTCCAACATCATCGCGAGAAAACCCGAACGTCATCTGAGTAAGGTCGTTTGTTCCAAACGAAAAAAAATCGACATCAGCAGCAATTTCATCCGCCGTCAGGACCCCTCGCGGCACTTCGATCATAGTGCCAACAAGATACCTCACTTTTACACCCTCGGCTTGCATGGTCTCCGTGGCGACCCTGTCAATGACAGTCTTTTGGTCGCGCACTTCTCTGACATGGCCAACCAGAGGAATCATTATCTCAGGTATGACCTTGACACCTTCCTTTGCCAAACGACAAGCCGCCTGCACAATTGCACGCGTCTGCATCTCAGAAATCTCTGGATAACTTATGGCCAATCGGACTCCCCGGTGGCCCATCATTGGATTAAATTCATGGAGTTGATCAACTCGACGCAACAAAGCCTTCTTCTCCCGAAGTCTAACCGAGGTATCTCCACGTTCCTCTAACCGTGCGATCTCCACCATCAAAGTTTCACGCTTCGGTAAGAATTCATGCAGAGGAGGATCAATAAGACGAATCGTTACCGGTTGGCCACGCATCGCCTTGAAAACACCATAGAAATCCTCTCTCTGAAACGGCAACAATTCCTCAAGGGCTTCCCTTCGGTCTACCTCAGAATCAGCCAAGATCATCCGTTCAACGATCGAAATTCGGTCATCACCAAAAAACATGTGCTCTGTTCGACACAGACCGATACCTCGAGCTCCGAACGCGTACGCCGTCTCCGCTTGGTCAGGCAGGTCTGCATTTGCGCGAACCCCGAGACGACGAAACCGGTCCGCCCAGTTGAGAAGTCTTGAAAAGCGGCTGTAAATATCTGACTGATCTGATTGTAATTGTCCGGATTGAACCTGAAGAATTTCGCTCGGCGTTGTCTTGACCTGGCCAAGCTTAACTTCCCCGGTGAGACCGTCGAAAGATACATAATCACCTTCCGCGAACGTCTTGCCATCAACGGTTACGATTCGATCTGATTCATCGACGTTCAAGCGTCCTGCCCCGACTACAGACGGTTTGCCCATCTGGCGCCCAACGACGGCTGCGTGTGACGTCATACCTCCAGTCGCCGTTAAGATTCCCTCCGCAATGTGCATCCCGTGAATATCGTCCGGTACCGTCTCCTTTCGAACTAGAAGTACCTGTCGTCCACGGCGTGACCACGCGACCGCGTCATCCGCGGAAAACACCACCTGGCCACAGGCAGCACCCGGAGATGCCGGTAAGCCGCGGGTCATTGTTGGCAGTGCCGCCCAAGCCTGAGGATCAAACACTGGAGCCAGAAGCTGCGTGAGCGATTCGGGGTCAACCATACGTACAGCGTCTATTGGTTTAATCAACCGCTCTGATACTAGGTCCGTTGCAATAACAACAGCCGCATGCCCAGTTCGCTTGCCGTTTCTGGTCTGTAGCATAAACAGCTGGTCGTCCTGGATCGTGAATTCGAAGTCCTGGACATCCTTGTAATGCCGTTCTAGGCGGCTAGTGATTTGACGGAGTTCTCGATAGGCCCTCGGCATTACATCCTGAAGCTCAGCAATTGGCTGTGGGGTACGGATACCTGAAACAACGTCTTCGCCTTGGGCATTAATCAGGAATTCTCCGTAAAACTCCTTCGTTCCTGTCGCCGGATTACGTGTGAAACCAACTCCAGTGGCAGAACGATCGCCAGTATTCCCAAAAACCATCACCTGCACATTAACCGCTGTGCCAATTTCGTCTGGTATGTCGTAGATCCGACGATATTCTTTTGCGCGTGGGTTTTGCCATGAACGAAAAACAGCGTCTCTCGCCATTCGCAGTTGTCGCAGCGGGTCCTGAGGGAAAGGTCGTCCCGCTTTCTCTTTGACCACAGCCTTAAATCTGACCACGACCTCGCGAAGGCCAGATTCGTCCAAGTCACTATCCAAATGGACGCCACATTCCGTTTTGACGGCCTCAAATTCTCGTTCGAACGTGTCCTTCGGAATCTCCAATACGACATCCCCAAACATCTGGATAAAACGTCGATAACTGTCTAGAGCAAAACGTCCATTCGAAGTGCGACCCGCTAACCCTTTGACCGCACGATCGTTCAGACCAAGATTCAATATGGTATCCATCATGCCTGGCATTGAAAATTTTGCGCCGGATCGTACCGAGACTAGTAGTGGATTATCTGAAGCACCTAATTTTGCGCGATACAAACGTTCCAATCGGCGAAGATGTTTCTCCATCTCCTCGTCCACATTTTTAGGTACTTTTCGGCGCTGGTCATAGTAAGCTGTGCATGCTTCCGTTGACATCGTGAACCCAGGCGGAACCGGCAATCCCGCGTTGGTCATCTCTGCTAAGTTCGCCCCCTTACCTCCAAGCAAATCTCGCATTGTCTGGTCACCTTCGGCAGAACCCCCACCAAAGAAGTAGACATACTTCCGGCGCCTAGCCTTTGTCGGACGAAGGGTGCTCTTCCTATTGCGACGAGACACCGTTGACGCTATTTTCTTTACCTGTCTGTCTCGGTTAGACGGCGTTCGAGGCGCCTTCCGTTTTTCGACGACTTTCGCTGCGCTCAACTTAGCCGGTGTTTTCTTACGTGCGGCACTTGTTTTACTCGCGCTTTTTCTTCGCTTCGACGAACTAATAGATCGTTTTGAATTCTCGGACATTCGTCTCAATAATCCTTCATTCTGGTATAGGAATTTCTATTTCTGATCGACAAGCTCCGAAACATCTGCAAGCTGCAAAATGACTTGCTCAACCTGTTGCATGAGACAAAGCCGAGCATGACGCAAAGTCGCGTCATCGGCCATTACGAGAACGTCGGCAAAGAAACGATCAACCGCTGGCCCGATTCGGGCCGCTTCGGCAAAGGCTTCTCGAAAACCAGTTCCTGTTTGAACAGCTGCTTCAATCACAGACTGACGTGCCTTCAGCTCGCCTAAAAGCGAGCGCTCGGCCGGCTCCGTAAGCAGGCTATCAAAAGATTCATTGTCCGACCCACTTCCTGCAGCAGTGTCACTCCGCAGTTCTCTAGTGATGTTCTTCACACGCTTGAAGACCATTGCAAGCGCAAGAAAATCTGCTGTACTCGAAAATTCTGGCAACGCTTCGAGTTTTCGTCTGACATCCAAGGGCCGAATCTCGTCCACTGGTTGATGGGTAACAGCCTTGATATTTCGAGCGTCAAATCCACGCTCCTCAAAAATGTAGCGAAGTCGATCGATAAGAAAGGACGCTTCCCGTGCAGTGGTCTGTTCTGAAATGCCTTCATGCATTCCATGTGCAAAACGGCGGAGCTGACCGATGGTGACACGAGCGTCGATCCCAGTCAGTTCGGGTAAGTCGACCAAAACACGAAGCATTCCCTGGGCCTGCCGTCGAATGCCGAGCGGATCTCGAGATCCCGTGGGTTTCTCCCCTGCGCCAAACAAACCGACGATGGTATCGAGTTTATCTGCGAGCGACACCGATGCCCATGTCACTGCTGCTAAGCCCAGCTGATTTCGTAACGGTGGAGCATCCACTCCAACACCGATTGGCAAATAGTGAAAATAGATTGCTTTCCACACTGTCTCTGGCTCGCCTTGCTCTCGAGCATAGACGCCACCCATTACGCCTTGTAGCTCTGGAAACTCGCCCACCATTTCGGTCGCCAAATCCGCTTTCGATAATGCGCCCGCGCGCCGCGCATCAGCGGCAGCACTAGCTTCTGCAAACACATCTCGAGCAATCCATTCGGCCATCACTGATACTCGTTCAACCTTTTGACGATAACTTCCCAACCGTTTATGAAACGTTAAAGTGTCGAGGCGATCGAGTCTGTCGTCAAGCGAGAATTTTCTGTCTGCATCCAAAAAAAACCGTGCATCTCGAAGCCGCGCTACAAGTACCCTCTCGGCATTTCTGGCAATGCGCGCAACGTTGTCCCGAGGTGTATTAGTCACGGCCAAGAAAAACCCCATCAGACGGTTCGATTGGTCTACGATTGGAAAGTAATGTTGATGATGAATCATCGTAGTGGCGAGAACTTCATCGGGTAACGACAAAAATTCATCCGGAAATCGTCCAGTGACCACGCTAGGGTATTCAACAAGGTCAGGAATTTCCCTCGCTAATGTCGACCGATTTCCAGAGTCGGCAACGTGGCCTCCAACTTTTTTCGCACAATCGTCAAGCTTACGTTCGATGCGCTTCTTCCGTTCTTCACGATCTATTAACACATATGCATTCTTAAGTGACCGCTGGTACTCCGAGAACGTCTCAACCCGTATCGGTTGGCCAGCCTTTCCATTGCGTGAAAAAAACCGATGCCCATACGTAACCCTTCCGGCCTTAATCGACGACACCGACCTAACCCCGACAGCTATCGTTCGACCAATTGCGAACGGCACCACTCTTCCGCCATAGAGAAAAACAATCCAGCGAATTGGCCGCCCGAAAACGAATTCTCCACGTCCATCATCGAGAATCGCGTCCCATCGCATCGCCTTAGGAAAAGAAAGAGTTCTTAATGTATTCATAAGAACTCCGCCAAGAATCGCCTTCGTCATTTTTCCGCGTTGTCGTCTGCGGTGGACGATGTACTCTCCTTTTCCTGTCTTAATACGTACCAAATCCGTCACATCAACGTTCAATTTTCTGGCAAATCCAATTGCTGCTTTTGTCGGATTTCCATTTTCGTCGAATCCCGCCGAGACTGGCGGTCCAGTTACCGTTTCATCAACTTCTGACTGCCGGTCCGCAAGCTTTTCCACCAACAGCACAAGTCGGCGAGGAGCGGTAAACGCACGAATCGACTCTCGATAATGCAACCGCGCCTCATCTAAACCCTCACCGAATCGAGTTCGAAGTTGACTCGTTAAACCTGGCAGCCAATTCGCCGGCATTTCTTCACAGCCGATTTCGATGAGAAGCTCTCGATAACTGATAGTCATAAGTCGTCGGCGTGGTTACTCGGGACCATTGCTAGAGTGTTGTGGCAAGCCTTCTTTGGGAAAGCTCACTCGCTCCCACTCGGCATGTACCTTGGCAATCGCGACCGCCAGTTTTCGGACCTTTAGGATAAAAGCCGCTCGTTCTGTGACTCCGATGCTCCCACTAGCGTCAAGTACGTTAAACAAATGCGAACACTTGAGACAGTGATCCAGAGATGGAAGTACCAATTTTGACACTAAACACTGCTCAGCCAGTTCGTAGTGCCGCTCAAACAGATCTCGGTGAACTCGACCAAATTCACCAGCTGGAAGACCAATCTCCCCAAACGCGTACGTTGACTGCTCCACTTCTTCTTGATGTCGAACCTCACCGTACAAAACGCCAGGCGCCCATTCGATTTCGTAAACATTATCGACACCTTGGAGGTGCATCGCGATCCGTTCAAGCCCGTAGGTCAATTCAACGGATATAGGCGCCAGTTCAATGCCGCCAGCCTGCTGAAAATACGTAAACTGCGTAATTTCCAATCCGTCAAGTAAAACCTGCCAACCTATGCCCCACGCACCAAGTGTCGGAGACTCCCAATTGTCCTCTTCAAATCTAACGTCGTGGAGAGTCGCGTCGATTCCACACGCATCAAGGCTCTCGAGATAGAATCGTTGCACGTCGTCCGGTGATGGTTTCAGAATCACCTGAAACTGATGGTGCTTAAATAAGCGATTTGGGTTTTCACCGAAACGTCCATCAGCCGGCCGTCGAGAGGGTTGCACGTATGCCACGTTCCAGTGACGAGGCCCGATTACCCGTAAAAAAGTAGCCGGGTGCATCGTCCCCGCTCCCACTTCAATGTCCATCGGTTGATGAAGAAGACATCCCTTCGAAGCCCAAAATCGAGAGAGAGTCAGGATTAAGTCCTGGAGAGTCATGACAATAGGTTGCTACTACTCAGTGATGGACCACTGAAACAGGACCAGACCTCACACCTTGTGCGCTTACCGCAAAATTGCATAAGAGTTTCTCTTGCCATTCCACGACGAAAAAGAGAAACTCCCACGGAGACTCGGCTAACAGTCGCATAAAGCGCATAAATTTCAACACTAATACCATCGGCAAGTCATATCTGAAACACCTATCAGAATCGATGGCTCACAACTACTAACATTCACCACACGAAACTATTGTAGTTCAGTTGAACTTCCGTGCGAGTTTTCGAAGTCTCAGACAGAGTCGAAACATACCCAGAAAAAATTCATCTAATCAATAAACCCGACCAAAGTGATTCTCGTCGTCGCGCAACCTAACGCTGCGACCGACAAAAGTGAACCGTCGCTGAGCAACTCTTAATTTTTAAACGAAACGCAAGATTTACTATTCGTCAAGCATGAATTCTCGGAGAACATCTACCGACTTCAACTTTTTTCCGAGATAGCCACTAATCAAGCGTTGGTGAGCACTCGCCAATTCTCGGTTCGCTGCACTGGAAAGACCTACTTTCATCAATTCACTCGGAGGAACCGAAACTGCGGTGCGTAGAAACATTAGCGCCTCAGAAGAAAGCTCTGCTCCTTCCTCACCCCTCGAACATCGCGCACATCTCAAACCACCCTGTCTGAATGACAGCCTAGCACCTCCATCCGAGATATCGTTTCCACATCCTTGGCAAGACAGAAGAGACGGGAAGATTCCCTGCAATTTCAGCAACCAGTACTCGAAATACCGTGCTAGGCATCTTACCGGCACATCAGCGGAAAGAGCTTGTACAACTGATGCGCCCAATCGAAACACCCTATCATCGGGATCTGCTTCAGGTGTCCACTCGTCCAGCAATTCAGCAAAATAACCGACATGGATCAAAACGTCAGCATGTCGATATGAAAGTGGAGAGCAAACCGGATCGACATAATTTAAGTGCACTAGATCGCGTGTCTCACGTTCAAAATATGCGACACGTGCCTTGGTTAATGGCTCCAATCCGCCTGAAAAATTAGACCTAAGTCGACGAGCTCCTTTGGCCACTCCCCGTCGCTTGCCACGATCGTCCGTCAAGAACACGACGATCAAATCCGCTTCAGCTAATTTGTAGGTCCGAAGAATCAGGGCGTTGGCGGTGTGAAGAGGCATCTAACGTAACGCATTACATAACCACTACAAATACTGCAGAAAAACAGTTGCCAACCCAAGTAACGCAAAGAACCCGAACACATCAGTCAAAGTAGTAATAAACACTGCGGATGCAAGTGCCGGATCTATTCTCAGCGCACGCAACAAAATCGGAATGATCGTGGCAGCAACCGCAGCGACCAATAAATTAATCAGCATGGCCAGACCGAGAATTCCTCCAAAAAAAACATTCCCCACCACTGTCCACGCGATACCGGCACCAACGATTCCAAGCAGAAGTCCATTCCCTATTCCGACGAGAGTCTCTTTGGCAAGCACTCGACGAGAGTTGCTCCAGGTAAGTTCTCCAAGAGCTATCCCTCGAACAGTCACCGTCAGCGTCTGCGTTGCTGCATTTCCACCCATGCTCGCGACGATAGTCATAAATGCCGCTAGTGCGACAACCTGATCAATAGTAGCTTGAAAACTTCTCACGACCATCGCGGCCAAGGTCGCCGTCACCAAATTAATTCCAAGCCATGGCAATCGTTTTCGCCAAGCCTCAAGAGGCGACGTCAACACGTGTTCGTCAGCCGACACACCAGCCAATCTGAGAATATCCTCAGTTGCTTCGTCCTTAATTACATCTATCACGTCATCAACGGTAATAATTCCGACCAGCTTGTTTTGGTCGTCAACCACAGGAATCGCGAGCAGATTGTAATCTGCGACCTGTTTCGCGACTTCCTCTTGATCCGTGTCAACACGCGCACTAATCAATTCAGACGTCATAATCCGTTTAAGTGCGGTCTCTGGAGACACCAGCAGCAACCGCCGCAACGACACGACACCAACGAGGTGACGACGATCATCGACAACGTAGAGATAGAACACCATTTCTACTTCTCGAGACCCTTGCAGCGCCTGAATAGACTCTCCCGCAGTCAGAGATTCAGACAACGCAAAAACCTCAGGGTTCATGATTCGCCCAGCGGTCTGGTTGTCGTACTCAAGAAGGTGCTGCACCTCATCGGATTCCTTCAAATGCATCAGGTCAAGTACCGCAGTGGACAGCTCTTCAGGAAGACGCTGGATCAATGCGGCTGAGTCATCCGAAGGAAGTTCTGGAAAAAGTCGAGCGAGCTCTTCTGGCGGACGACCGATCAGTAATGTTGCCCCGACCTCAGGATCAAGTTCACTCAATGCTTCCATTGCGAGGCGACTGTTGTGCGCGAGCAATGTATTAAACGCCGAACGTCGTTCGTTCTGGGATAAATCGCCAAACACTTCAGCTAAGTCAGCGGGGTGCTGCTTCTGGAGTAGATTCAGCAAGTTTGCTGTGGCACCAATTCTTTGAAGTCGTTTGACTGAGTTAAGCACGACTTCAATTCGACGGAGAGCTACCATGATCGCAACCGGTCAGAAAGGAGTATCGACGCCATCCAGAGTAATGACTATTTTTCTGCTAAATTTTATTGTTGGCGTCTCAGTAACGCAATAAGTCCAAATTTTAGCACGCTTAGCCATTCAGTCCGAACTCATTTAGCATCCGGGGATTCTCGCGCCATCCCTCTCTAACTCGAACATGAAGGTCAAGAAAAACACGAGCGCCGAAGAACTGTTCAAGTTCATGTCGCGCTTCAGTCCCTATCGTCTTCACTAACGCACCTGCTCTACCAATCACGATTCGCTTATGGGATTTCCTATCAAGAACGATGGAGCAAAATACTCGCAGGACGCCCTGTTCATTCACTTCCTCAAACCGGTCGACAACTACAGCGGTGGAAAAAGGCAATTCCGCCCGTGTGTGGTTGAGAAGCTTCTCGCGCACTGTTTCCGCAACTAATACACGCTCCGGTTGGTCTGTAAGGTAATCATCCGGATAAAGTGGCTTCCCATCTGGCAATTGCTCAAGCACTACGTTGACCAGCGCGGAAACTCCATCGCCCGTCAGAGCGGAAATAGGCACGATCCCTGCAAATGGTCGACTTGCTCGGTAGCGGTCAATGATAGGAAGCAACCGATGTTTAACCATCCGGTCTATCTTGTTGAGCGCAAGGACAACCGGTATCTTGGCACGGTTAACCAAGTCCAATACAAACTGATCGCCAGAGCCGGCCGGAGATGACGCATCGAGAACCATGACTAACACATCAACCTGAGAAATAGTTGAAACGGCCACATCGACCATTCGAACATTCATTCGGTGAAGCGGACGATGAATACCCGGGGTGTCTACAAACACTATCTGTCCGTTCGTTTCACCGACGATGTGTTTCACGCCGAGAATACGGGTACGAGTCGTCTGTGGCGAATCTGAGACGATGGCAATTTTGGTCCCAATTAGGCGATTAATGAGAGTCGATTTTCCAGCATTCGGCCGACCGAAAAGAGACGCAAACCCAACTTTCATAAGCTAACCGCTCCGATGGAAGACTTGCCTTGCCTTGAACGACCCATTATTGGTCTCAAGATTTTCTTGCTGCTTTGCTGGCACGATAAGGCTAGACGATGGCCACACTTAGTCTAATCCTCCCTTCCGTCGAAGGCGCTGTTCCAACCGGACCATCTGCCCTCTGTCCCGAGCGTGATCATAGCCAAGTAAATGCAATAGTCCATGAAGCGCTAAGTATCTGAATTCCGTCCATAATGAATGTCTCGCCGCACTGGCCTGACGCCGCGCAACACCAGTAGCGATAACAATGTCTCCGAGAAACCTGTCATTGGCTGCTGCGATTCGGCTCGCACGATTTAACTGTCGCAACGACTGCACATTCATGGTTAAACAAGGGAAGGCAAGTACATCCGTTACACGGTCCACTTGGCGAAAGTGACAATTCAGAGTCCTCATCTTCCGATCACACACCAGAGCTACGGTTACTTCTCCACAAGCAGAACGTGGATAAACAAAACTAAGCCATTTCCGAAATCGGTCGGCCCGCAGATGACGCCCTCGGCCATCGGTGACGACGACACGCAACGACCGCTCACCATTCATTAACCCTCCGTTTTTCGAGGTGCGCATGCCGTCAACAACTCACCACATCGCCCGCTGTCATCTAACTAATTACTTTCAAAAGAAGATGACGTTCGGTCTCGGACTCGAGGTATACCGTTTGGATCGGTGGAAGACTCGTAAGCCCTAACTATTTTTCGAACGAGCGGATGCCTAACGACATCTCTCTCTTCAAAATGCACGAGCGATATTTCGTCGATAGACTGTAAAACTGACAGGGCCTCAACCATCCCTGAAGTTCTCCCACGAGGGAGATCGATTTGGGTGATGTCACCCGTCACAACTGCCTTCGATCCAAATCCGAGTCTCGTCAAAAACATCTTCATCTGTTCAGGCGTCGTATTCTGCGCCTCATCCAGGATCACGAAGGCATCAGTCAGGGTTCGTCCCCTCATGAAAGCAATCGGTGCAATTTCAATAACTCCGCGGTCAAGTAATCGTCCGACACGCTCTCTGTCCATCATTTCATATAGTGCATCGTAGAGAGGCGTCAGATACGGATTAACTTTTTCCTGTAAATCGCCGGGCAGAAATCCTAGCTTCTCTCCAGCCTCAACCGCCGGACGCGCCAGAATGATTCGGCCAACTTTCTTTGCGGTAAGAAATGCTACCGCTTCAGCCATCGCGAGATACGTCTTTCCGGTGCCAGCCGGACCCACACCGAAAACAATGTCGTGGTGCTCGATTGCATCAAGATAACGTCGTTGATTGATCGTCTTTGGCTGGAAGAGTTTGTTGTCGGATCCAAGAACAGGTCGCTTGCTCGAATCTCTCGGCGATCCACGTAAAAAGAAATCGTGCAGGTCGACAGTGGCATCCTCGTCAACCAGACTAGCGGCGCGTTCCACATCACGTTCGCTAAGGTGATAGCCTTCTTCTAACAATCCCGCCAGTTGTTTTATTACACATTTCGTCTTAGCTAGATTCCCGGCTTCGCCCGTTGCGAGCAAGGTGCTTCCGTCCGTTTGAAATCGGACACGAAACAGATGTTCCAGACATTTAAGATTCTTATCAAATGGACCGAACACTGACTCAGCTCGTCCATCAGGAATCCGGATCTTTAGTGTCTGCTGTGTGTTCGTCGTAGCTTCTCCAAAATCGACAATGGATTCTTACCAGGACTCCACCAAGTGGTCAAGATGGACCTTCAAGTTGAAGATCTCTGAGTTGTTGCCGATCAACATCAGAGGGAGCTCCTGCCATTAGATCCACAGTCGCAGATGTTTTAGGGAAGGCCATTACATCCCGAATGGACGATTCACCGGCCAGTAATGCAACAATTCGATCAAGGCCAAGAGCGATTCCACCATGTGGAGGCGTGCCATATTGAAGAGCGTCAAGAAAAAAACCAAACCGATCCCTTGCGTCCGCATCACTAATGTTGAGCAGCTTAAAGATACGTTGCTGAAGTGAGGCGTCGTGAATCCTGATGCTTCCTCCACCAATTTCACTGCCATTAAGTACCAAGTCGTATGCCAAAGCGCGAACAGTGGCTGGAGACTCATCCAACAATTCAACATCCTCCTGGGAAGGTGCCGTAAAAGGATGGTGCATCGACGTCAGTCTTTGTTCCGTCTCACTCCATTCCATGAGAGGAAAGTCAACGACCCACGTCATAGCAGTTCGGTTTTCATCGATCAGCTTCGCCCGTCGTGCAAGTATTAGACGTAGTTGGCCCAGGCAGATAGAGGCTTCATATCCATACCCTGCGGCAAGAAGAATCAAATCACTCTCGACCGCTTTAATAGCTTCTGTAACTCGCTCCAGTGGTTCTTGCCCGACAGCCTTAAGAACGGAACTCTGGATTGCTCCGCTGGATGAACGTCGAATCCAAACTAGCCCAGAGGCTCCAAGCGAGATCGCTTCGTCGACCAATTTATCAAGCTGAGCACGCGCCTGGCCACCGGCACCAGGAACGACCAAGGCCCTGACAGAACCTCCTCCTGTCACGATGTCTCGAAAGACCTTAAATTGTCCATTCCGAAAAATTTCTGAAACATCTCGAATCGGCATTTCAAAACGGAGATCAGGTTTATCGCTACCATACCTATTCATAGCGTCGTCGTAGGTAAGACGTGGAAACGGAACCGTAATCTCCTGGTCAACAACTCGAAACACCGCCTGCATCAACCGCTCAACCGATGCAAAGACTTGCTCCTGATCGACGAAAGACATTTCCATGTCAATCTGTGTGAATTCCGGCTGACGATCAGCCCTCAGATCCTCATCACGAAAACACTTCACAATCTGAAAATATCGATCCATGCCAGACACCATCAAAATCTGCTTAAAAATCTGAGGTGACTGCGGTAGCGCAAAAAATTTCCCTGCGTGCAACCGGCTCGGGACAAGATAATCCCGAGCGCCCTCAGGAGTTGATTTTGCGAGGAGCGGCGTTTCAATTTCCCAGAAACCTTCCTCGTCAAGGCAGTTCCTCACCGCCATGGTCACTCGATGCCTCAACCCGATGTTCTTCTTCATCCGATTGCGGCGAAGATCAAGGTAGCGATAGCGAAGGCGTATTTCCTCCGAGACGGGCGTTTCTTCATCAACCTGAAATGGTGGGGTACGTGCCCTACTGAGTGTAGAAAGGACTCGCACGTCAACCTCGACTTCACCCGTTTCGATCTTCGGATTCAGCGTCTCCTCTGAACGTCGCTCAACAGGCCCTTCAACGGCAACAACGAACTCTGATCTTAATTGCTTCGCCTTCAAAAGCTGTTCTTCACCTCGAGCCACGACCTGAGTAATGCCATATCGATCACGAAGGTCGATAAAGACGAGTGAGCCTAGGTCTCGAATTTTGTGAACCCAGCCCATCAGAACAACATTCGTCCCAACGTCACTTGGGCGCAATTGGCCACAGTTGTGGCTCCTAGTTCCTGAGTTGATCTTTTTCGGCACAGTAACAACCATTAACGAGTATCGGAAAGAGAAGCCTTCAACATCACCTCTCGCAATCTATTTACAACATCTGACCGAAGAACCGTAGATTGGTCACCAGATTCCATGTTCTTTACGGTAACTTCTCCGCGCGCCAATTCATCGCCCCCAACGATAAGCACATACCGAGCTCCCGCTCGATCCGCTCGCTTCATCTGAGCACGAAGTGACCGACCGTCGTAGTCCACACAGGACGTTACGCCTCCATGTCGAAGGTCTCTGGCCAACAAATGCGCAGGCTCAAAAGCATCAGTCCCGATTGCGACAACAAACACATCCGGACCGGCTCTTTTCGAATTCGACGGCATAGCCAAAATCAAACGTTCAATCCCAGCGGCAAAACCTATCCCAGCACGGTCTGGTCCGCCAAGTCGACGTACAAGACCATCATAGCGACCACCACCGATCAGAGCGTTCTGCGCTCCGAGTTCATCACCTAAAACTTCGAATGTTGTTCGGTTGTAGTAATCGAGACCTCTCACGAGACGATGTGACACCCGATAGTCAATGCCAAAAGCAGTCAACTGACTCGTAGTTGCCTCAAAATGCGTACGGCAGTCCGCGCACAGGTAATCCGATGAATGGGGTAGCGAATCGATTATGGATTGATCACTAGGCACCTTACAGTCAAAAATTCTGAGGGGGTTTTTCAATGCTCGCCGCTGACAGTCAGTGCAAAGCTCATGGGTCCTATCGCCAAGCGATGACAGCAGTGCACGACTAAAATTCGGCCTACACGTCGGACACCCAACTGAATTCACGACAAGTTCAGTGGATTCAATCCCAAGTGCGCTAACAAGTCGGGTGGCCATTTCTATCAATTCAGCGTCGAGTAGTGGGTCAACGATTCCAAATATTTCAACATCGAGCTGATGGAACTGCCGGTACCTCCCTTTCTGCGGACGCTCGTAGCGAAACATTGGACCAAGGCTGAAAAGCTTAACAGTTGGAAGGTGTTGCTCAAGTGCATGCTCAACGTAGGCACGAACCATGCTCGGAGTAGCCTCAGGGCGAAGAGTTACCCGCTCGCCTCCCTTATCTTCGAAGGCGTACATTTCCTTTTGGACGATATCAGTCTCCTCACCCGTCCCTTTCGCAAAAAGTTCCTCACGTTCAATCACAGGTGTCCGAATCTCCCTGAAGCCGTAATGACCGCAAATATCAACAATTATCCGCTCTGCATAGCGCCAGCGGTCGATCTCATCTGGCAAAATGTCTCGGGTGCCTCGAATAGATGGAATCATGGAGTGGGGAATTATAGCGCCTCATTGAGCAAACTCCCCACCCCACAGCCCCCCACAAACACCCTTGCGATGCAATAATAGGTAGCCATGCAGGTTGGTGACACGCTAAATCGCCCGCTTCGCAGTCTGAGGATCTCGGTTACAGACCGCTGCAATCTTCGCTGTCAATATTGCATGCCAGAAGAGAATTACGTCTGGTTACCACGCAAAAACATTCTTACATTTGAAGAAACAAGCCGCCTCGTTGACGCCTTTATCGATGTGGGAGTCGACAAAATTCGACTTACTGGTGGGGAACCACTGCTCCGAAAGGACTTACCAGACCTCGTCGAACTTCTATCAAAAAAGTCATCTATTCAGGATCTTGCGCTTACGACCAACGGAATGCTTCTAGCTGAACGAGCCGTTGAGCTCCGTGACGCTGGGTTGCACCGGATCACCGTAAGCCTCGATACACTACGAGCAGATAGATTCCGTGAGCTAACAAGATTTGATGGTCTAGATTCGGTCAAGAACGGACTCGAAGCAGCGCAGAAGGCTGGCTTCACGGACTTGAAGATTGACACGGTCGTAATTCGTGGTGTCAATGAAGATGAAATCCTCGACCTCTTAGCTTTTGGAGAACATATAAGTGCCGAGGTTCGATTTATAGAATACATGGACGTAGGTGGCGCAACTCGATGGTCATCGAGTGATGTCGTATCTCGCCGAGAGATGCTGAGTCTAATTACTTCCAGTATAGGACCAGTAACTCCAGTTGACCTGTCGTCCTCTGCTCCAGCAGACCGATTTCTTCTTCCCAGTGGACAAAGTTTCGGAATCATTTCCTCGACGACGGAACCGTTCTGTAAATCCTGCGACCGTAGCCGGTTGACCGCAGACGGCCTTTGGTTTCTTTGTCTATACGCGCGAACTGGTGCAGACCTGAGGAAACACCTCAGATCCGGCATGACACCGCACGAATTGCGGGAGTTGATTAAATCTACCTGGACCACTAGAACCGACCGCGGAGCTGAAGTTCGCCTTGACGCATCAGACCGTCAATCACTTATCCCAATCGAGACGCTGAAAAAAGAACCCCACCTTGAAATGCATACCAGAGGTGGATAATTTGGCGAGTATCCTATTTCGGAAATCGTAAGAACGTCATGGTCAGTTGGGGCAGTCATGAACTTCAATTCATGTCAGAAAATTCCCTGGCACCATTACACAAAAAGTCAGATCAGTGCCTGTCAATGAGCGGCTCTCTGGGCCAACCACGCCGGCTAAAACCTTGCCGACTCACAAGATGGTCCCAACCCATTCACTTGACTCAATTTTTCGGCCGAAGTCCGTCGCAATTATAGGTGCCTCAGATAACAGGGCACGTATCGGTGGCCGTCCTGTCCGGTACCTTCTCGAAGCCGGCTATCAAGGTTCAATCTTTCCAGTCAATCCGAAACATCGCCGAATCCAGGGACTCAAAGCGTTTCAATCAATCAATGACATTTCTGAACCCGTCGATCTTGCGATTGTTGCTGTACCAGCTTCGCATGTCCTCGAAGTTATTCGAGACTGCTCGGCACGCGGAGTCAAAGGCGCCATTATTTTCAGTGCTGGGTTCGCGGAAACGAGTTCGGACGGACGAAAAGTCCAACAACAACTAGGCGACGTATCGCAATCAACTGGCATGCGTATTGTCGGTCCTAACTGTCTCGGCGTCTACAATTCCGACATCGGATTCTACGGCACTTTCACCACAACACTGGAAGATGGATTTCCAATAGCAGGCAGAGTTGGCCTAGCCAGCCAGAGCGGAGCCTATGGCAGCCACTTGTCATTACTCGCAAAACACCGTCGGATTGGCGTGCGTTATTGGATCACGACCGGAAATGAGTCTGACGTTTCGGTGCCAGAATCGATTACGTGGTTAGCCGACCAACCTGATGTGGATGTAATCGTAGCTTACACTGAAGGCATTACCGACCGTGACATGTTGCTCATGGCGCTTGAAAGAGCTAGGGCTTCACAGAAACCGGTCGTAATCATGAAAGTGGGGACGAGCGATGTGGGCGCGGAAGCCGTCGCGTCTCACACAGCTTCGCTCGCTGGTGCCGATGTCGTTTACGATGCAGCCTTTCGCCAATTTGGCGCCTACCGCGCGCACAGTACAGAGGAAATGCTTGACGTCGCCTACGCCTGTACCTTCGGAACCTACCCCGCCAGTCCACGGGTGGCTCTACTCTCAATTTCAGGAGGTGTAGGAGTGCAGATGGCTGATTCAGCTATCGACGCGGGTCTAGACGTCGCTCCGCTGAGCGCTACCGCGCAAAGCCGATTAAAGGCGGCGCTACCCTATGCTTCTCCCCGCAACCCAGTCGATATCACCGCGCAGGCATTCAACAATCCTGGCTTAATAGGTGACAATCTCCAACTTATTCTTAGCGACGGGCGCTTTGACTCAGTTGTGGCATTCTTCACCTACGTTGCAGCTGCTGACGGGATGGTTGAATTGATTCGAGAGACTCTCAGCAAAGCGAAGAAAGACCATCCGGAAACCGTAATTATCCTGTCAATTGTTGGTCCACCTAGCGTCGTACGTCAGTACGAGGACGCGGGCTGTCCCGTATTTGAGGACCCAACTCGTGCGGTTCGGGCGGTTGCAGCGCTATATCGATTCTCCGAGTTCTTTGCCCGTAAGCCAATTCGAATCCCGGACAGCGACCTTATGACCTACAGGAAGCTTTCGCTTCCAAAAAACATCAGTGAGTTCGAGGCAAAACACCTTCTCGCCAAAGCTGGTATCCCAGTAGTCGACGAAACGCTGGTGACAACCGCTGACGAAGCAGCCCTGCAAGCAGAAACAATGGGGTTTCCAATAGCCATGAAAATTTCTTCACCTGACGTAGTTCACAAAACAGAAATCGGTGGCGTCGCCCTGAACATCACTTCCGCTGGGTCTGTTAAGAAGACTTTTCGGATTCTCACTCAGCGCCTTCTGTCCAAAAAACCAGATGCTCAATTCGAAGGCATACTATTGAGTCCTATGGTAACCGACGGAATTGAGACTATTCTTGGTATTCGGCGTGACCCGACGTTCGGTCCGGTCGTCATGTTCGGACTCGGAGGCGTATTCGTCGAAACACTTAACGAGGTAAGTTTTCGAATTGCTCCGTTTGACAAAAGAGAAGCCGAACTCATGGTCGGAGAAACAAAAGGCGCGACGCTTCTGACAAATAACAGAACGGGTCAGCGCTACGATGTCGACGCCCTAATTACCACACTCGTGCGCTTGTCATTTTTCGCCAAAGCCTACGGTGAACAGCTTGAAAGCGCCGAAATAAACCCGTTTACTGTTCTTGCAGAGGGCAAAGGCGCCATAGCGTTAGACGCAGTCGTTATTCCACGTCAGATTTAATTTCCACTCGGCTGGCAAAGAAACGACAAGCAGACCACTAGTCTTGATTCAATTACGGCCGAGGCACCTCATTGCTGAAGGTGATGACAATCAAGTTGCAATCACGTGGTCAGCATTACCCCGTCATCAAGAGCTTCCTACGCGACGAATACCTGCCAAGGCTGGCAAATCCTTAATTTGGAGCGGTAATGTGTAGTCTATTTTTGACCGTCAAATCCCTGAATCTGGACAAGCGCCGGAGCTTCTTCCTTCAAGACATGTTGCCTATAAAGTTGAGCCATTTGCTCGTCGGAGGCAGCCTCACTTTTGGTCTTGTTACCGTTCATCTTCGTCGCGGCACGAGCAGCCAACTTTTCTTGACGTGCATTCTTCACGATTCCCTGTTCGTCAAGATCGGTCTGTGCACCAGCGGCAACAGCATCCGGATCTAGCACGAGGGAATGCTCGGTCGTATCTAGATTTACTTCCTTACCACCAGCAAAGATTTCGTGACGACCTCGTTCCTCGTACCACTTCGTGAGGGTCGCAGTCATATGCATCTTCTCGATGATGTTGCGCCAACCGACTCCAGTGTTATAGGCGCAAAAGGAAATCTCACCCTCCTGGGTCGCGTAGGGAATAATGCAACGTTCTGTTCGTCTGAAATCGTAGTTAAAAAGATCTTGAAACCACATACCTGCAACAAAGAGAAAATTCCATCGATCAGAACGCCGCTTCGAAATGTCGCCCTGTGTCCGTTCACCTGACACCTTCCCATAGTCATGACCGGTGGCGCCAAATGTCTTGTCAAACTTCTGCAATAGATCAGAGAGCTTAAAATGTTTCGGAGCCTGGAATGGATCGTAGTTCCGCATCAGCGCCAATGCCATTCCAACAACGGAACGAAACCGACCACCGGCGCCGTCATTAACCGCGGCGATATCTTTTGCCAGCTGTTCGCCTCTAACAAATGCGGTAAATGGAACAGCCTCCTTCGTTTCCTTATCGATCATTACAGCCATTCCAATACCACAGTTCGGATGACACCCGCAGTTCAGTTGCCCCCAGCTCTCTTCAGGTCCATGAACCAGATCAGCCCAATCCGTAAAAGTGCCCATAAACGAAATCGGAAACCAGTCTCGGGTAGGCTCTCCTATCCCAGTCTGGTTCTTCACGTCATGGGCAAGGTGGGACAACGTATAACGTTGCGCCTTACGCCGCTCGACGGTAATTTCCTCGTCTCGCCCCGTAAACGACACTGGCTGGAAAGACAAGAAGCTAATAGTTTTTGGATTGTCCAAAGCAAACTGAACAACGCGACCGACTTGCTCGTTGTTAATTCCATTGACGATGGTAATCACCGGCACGATATCAACACCGGCTTTGTGAAGATTTTCGATGGCCCTCAGTTTGACATCGAACAAGTTGCCCACCAGGCGATGAGAATTGGCCGCATTTCCAATGCCGTCGAATTGTAAATACGCATAACGCAGACCGGCTTCGGCGGCAGCTTTAGCGAAATCCAAACTTTTCGCAAACTCGATCCCGTTTGTGGCAGCCTGCACGCTGTTGTAACCGACCTGACGTGCGTATCGGACAGCGTCAAGAAAATAAGGCGACATCGTCGGTTCGCCACCAGAGAATTGGACCGACATCTGCCGTTGTGGTTTTATTGAAACAGCATTATCAAGCAAAGTCTTAATGTCATCCCATGACAGTTCATGAACATAACCAACTTGATTCGCGTCCATGAAACACGGGTCACACATCATGTTGCAGCGGTTCGTTAAATCGATCGTCAATACCGACCCTCGACCATACTTAATGGTGCTACTTCCATGATTATGAAGCTTGGCATCATTATGCGCCCGCATATCACTGCCAGGAAATGTATCTTCGAGATGTTTGAAGAACTCAGTATCGATCGCCATTACGTCTTCGAAGTGACCATGCATGGGACAATCCTTCACCATGATGATTTCACCATCACGCTCGATGATCTGCGCTTTTATCTCGCCTACTTTTTCATTTAAAAGGATTTTGTAATCCTTTTTCCCATCGAGAATTTCTTGCCGTGCCTCACGAACGCAAATTGGGCAAAGCGAATCCGTTTCACGAGGCCAGCCGAGAGGTGGCTTTACTTTCTCATTCGACTTGAGTAGCGGCTTGTCCGACCAGTTGGGGATAAATGACGGCCGCTGAGACAGGCGATTGTAATGGTCAAAAATGAACCAAGCCCCATTTGCCGCGACCGACAACCCCTTCTCGACATACTTGATTGGTTTGTGCATCACAACTCCGTTCCAGTTTAGACACAGCACAGCAAAAATTCATCGAATTAGACAATCTCGCAGGAAAGTCTTTTTCACAGCATAGAATAGCCCGAAAAAGCTAAAGAAACATCAAGTTGCAGCCAAATGGCAAAAGACAGTGGCGAACGGTCACTGACCAGTCTAAATGGCCCATGGCTCTCACCTGATTCGCCATACATTCGCCCCTCGCATTAGTAATTGCTACAACACGTACTGACGAAATGTCAGACTGTACCGCACAGGTGAATCCTCCCGCCCGCAGTCATTCCCAGGGACTATCCGAGAAACACCATGATAGCGCAACCGGCTTGACTGTCCCATCACAAACGCATCCCCTGCCTCCAACCTAACCACCTTGACTGGCTCACGACGGGACGTGCCTCCGACAATAAAAATCGCCGTACTCCCAAGAGACAGTGAAACAATAGGAATCCCTGCCTGGATTACTTCTTGGCACTCATCCTTGTCCTGATGAAGTCCCATCCTTCCATCCGGACCATAACGATTAATTAGACACACGTCAGGCCTGATAGACATTCCGGCCGTCAATGCAGCTTTTTTCGCGAATGCCCCAAGGTCGTTAGGCAGTCTAGGCACATCCACGCCATCGAAATCCGTTCGACAAAGCTCGTAAGAGTAGTTCATCGCATTCCAGTGCCGACCAAGACACAGCATCTCACATCGCATCTGGCCACCACCACGGACCCTCGGACGGTAAAATCCAGCCGCTCCTCGAGCAAAACGGCCAACAACCTCACCTACCCATTGCTGCTCGACTGTCGACAAGAAGTGTTGTAAGTGAAATGCTCCGGAAAACACCTTGACAACATCCATCGTCGGCTCAAAGAAGACAAGGACCACACCGCCCAAGCATACTTACCGATTTGTACACAGCCAATAGTATAGCCATTCCACTCCGGTCTATGATTAGTCTCCACATGCCGTGTTCTCCGGATTTCGTAGTAATCGGAGCGGGGGTGTTCGGTGCTTGGACAGCACATCATCTACGAACTTCGGGGCATTCTGTCCTACTCGTCGATGCCCTTGGTGCTGGGCATTCGAAGTCGAGTTCCGGCGGTAAAACCCGGATCATTCGAATTGGCTACGGCAATCAGGAGCTGTACTCGGAATGGGCTCTCAATTCGCTGAACAAATGGAAAATCCTTTCTACTGAAACCAACGAAACGCTGTTCAACAACACAGGTGTTTTGTGGATAAATCATGAGCACCACTCATACGTCAACGACACCTTCAAAACACTTAACAAACTCAACGTCGCTGTCGAATCGCTATCTGCAAATGAAGTCTCAACTCGATATCCAGCATTCAACGTTGAGGGTATCAGCGGTGCGGTTCTAGAACCAGCTAGTGGAATTCTTCAGGCTGACCATGCAATCACTACACTGATAGAGCGAATCAAACAAAACGGAGTTGACTATAGAGTCGCGGCGGTCAGGTCATTCCGACCTCACAAAAACATCGATGCTATAAAGCTTAGTGACGGAACGAAAGTCTCAGCCGGAGGTTTCATATTCGCCTGTGGCCCATGGCTCCCGAAAGTATTTCCGCACTTGCTCAGCCCCTTGTTAAGAATCACACGGCAAGAAGTGTTTTTCATTCGGAGCAAGGACAATGCCCAGCGAGCGAACTCAATACCCATTCCCGCTTGGATTGATTTCCACGAAGGAATTTATAGCCTGCCTGACATTGACGGTCACGGAACGAAGATAGGCCTGACTAAGCTTGGCCCAATTTTCGATCCTGACCATGTTGACCGAACGCCCAGCAAAAAAGTTCAGACTGCCTCACTTTTAGCCGCTTCAGTTCGCATTCCGAAGTTACGTAACGCCCGCGTGGTCGATGCCACGGTCTGCCAGTACAGCAACACCTCGACCGGTCATCTGATCCTTGATCGTCATCCGAATCATCACAACGTTTGGCTGATAGGTGGAGGCTCTGGACACGGCTTTAAGCTTGGACCTGCGGTTGGGGCTTATATGGCGTCGTTGGTTGAAGACAGTTCTCAACCAGTAGCAGAATTCTCTATTCGAACAAAGAACCCAGAGTTCAAACGTGAAATTCTATGAAGCAATTCGGAACCCATTCGAACTAAATCGCACAAGCAAGCTAGACCGAGAACATTTGCCTAGTCCTCTTTAATGAAGAGACTGCAAATGACAAAAATATGGCAGCGATTTCTAGACCACCTTTTCACGCTTAGTGTGATTAGTGGACTGACTGGGAACATGGCAAGTGCCCTCAATTGTCACGAACTGAGCCACATCGACCACCCATACCGTGAACTTAATGAAATGCTTCAGGAACATGTAAAAGGAACTCATGTTACCTATTCAACTCTTCTCAAAAATCGCTCTCTCCTAGACAGAATCGTGAATGCTCTAGAAAAAGTAACCGTTGAGGAATTAAGTCAATGGAATGTCCAAGAACAAATGACCGATCGAATCAACTCCTACAACACCTTCACTATAAAAACGATTTTGGAACACTATCCGCTCAAAAGAAACCGAAAGTATTCTTGAAACGTCGCCGACAACTCAGCAAACAGCTGTCCGTCTGCTTTTTCAACGGTAAGTCGCTATGCGTGACGCCAACCGTAGCGACGCGCTAAACGAACACCGAAAAGAACCGCAAGGATCGCGCCATAGAAAAGCGGTTCGCTGATATCAATCTTGACAAGCCAAAGAAAGTGAACAATCGCAGCAATCGCACTAACGTAAGCTAAACGGTGCAAAAGCGACCACCGCCTACCAAGCCGACGGATCCACCCTTGTGTCGACGTCACTGCAAGTGGCAGCATCAACACAAAACCGACGAACCCGGCAGTTATCCAATTCCTTTCAGCCACATCATCAAAAATCGAAGCAAAATTAAAAAAATGGTCAAAAACAAGATAGGTCAGAAAATGCAAAGTGCCATAAAAAAAAGCGAATAACCCAAGCATTCGGCGAAACCGCACTACTTCGTTCCAACCAGACACCCAACGCAGCGGAGTTATTGTTAATGTGATCAATAGGAATCGAAGGGCCCAATTGCCCGTTCGATGTGTAATGTCTTCAATGGGATTGACGCTGAGTCCACCAGAAAAACTGTCCACGAACAAGAGTATCGCCGGGCCCAGGCAAACAACAAACACGAGGGTTTTCAATTTTCGTGTCGGCACTTTTGTTGCTACGACCGCCGAAATTCGATGCTAGTAGTTCCGCCTTAAATCCATGCCTTCGTACATGCTAGCCACTTGATCACCATAGCCATTAAACATCTGCGTACGCTGTCTAAAGAAACTCCCAATCCTTCGCTCGCTCGCCTGTGACCATCTCGGGTGATTCACTTCTGGATTAACGTTGGCATAGAAGCCGTATTCGTGAGGAATTGCATGTTGCCACGAATTCACAGGCTGCTCCTCGACAAACTCAATTTTTACGATTGACTTGATACTCTTAAAACCGTATTTCCATGGAAGGACGAGCCGAATCGGGGCGCCGTTCTGATTTAAAAGCGTCTTCCCATAAAGACCTACCACAAGAGTCGCCAAGGGGTTTAAGGCTTCGTCCATCCGGAGCCCTTCCACGTAGGGATAATCGAGATTTCGTGCCCGCTGCCCACGGAACTCCTCTGGTCGATAAAGCGTCTCGAATTTTACGAACTTAGCTTTTGATGTCGGCTCGAAGCGCCGAATGAGATCGCCGAGCGAAAACCCTATCCACGGAACGACCATTGACCACGCTTCGACACACCGTAACCGGTAAATTCGCTCTTCAAGCGTGTGAGGTTGAAGGATGTCCTCAAGCGCATAGTCGGCAGCCGGTCTGTTCATGTGGCCTTCGACACGTACCGTCCACGGCTCCACGGTCAAATCACTCGCATAGCGACTCGGGTCCTCTTTATCTAATCCAAATTCATAGAAATTGTTGTAGTTCGTAATCTCCTCGTACGAATTCAATTCTTCATCAGTGCTGAATTCGCTCTGGCGTAAGTTTTGAATATCTTTCTGTGGCGCAGCTTTGAGATGACCGTCTGACTGCCCAGCCATTGCAGCACCGAACGCCGCACCAGAAGCCGTCTGAATAAATTGTCGTCGATTGTAAAATACGCGTTCAGGAGTAATCTCCGACGACCGGATATCTGACGCTTTCTTAATCAGCATTGAAACTCCTTCAGGTCCTTAAAGAACCGTCACTTTTACGACCTAGACCAAGTAAAGGCTGTCTGATGGTCACCCCACGGAGGGACACTTGTCAATAGCAACCGCTCCTCGTGGGTAAACGCGAAAAATCATAACCCATAGCCAGACATCAACAACAAGTCCATACTCAACGACCTCCACCCATCCCTGGACGAACCAACCGGCTCCCCTTGCCTGCAATGTCCATAGAGAATGGGTCAATAATGAGCACAACGTCCAAACCGTAAACGGCTAAACATCCGGTGGTCCCAAGATTAAGGAGTCCCCCAAATTAAATACAGAAAAAAAATGGTCGGCATCGAAATAAACGTCATTGCCTGTGGAAACACCCAATCACCTAGATCATCTCTTATATGCGAACACCTCATCAATCGAGCAACTACCAAACCACTGGCTACTGCCAACCGAATCATCGGCGTAGCGCCAACCGGATGCGGCAACACGCGAAACAATGGAGCATCAAAACGCCACGGTTCCGCATAAGCAACAAGAGAACCAAGAAAGAATCGATAGCACCCAACATCTCGTCTCAGTCATTAGATACCCGTTCTTCGAGTCATTGTTCTCCGTAACATCCAGATAGTGCGAAGCATTCGCCTACCAGCCCGAAGTGTTCCAGACAAAGTTCCTGAGATCTCTGATTGTCCAATTCGTGGTCGATGCAGCACGGGAATCTCGATCACACTCAGACCTTTTTCAACGGCCTTCACTTGCATTTCAATCGTCCATCCGCGCGTGCGATCTTGCATATCCAGACGATCAAGTGCCGAACGACGAATCGCTCGATATGGACCGAGATCACGAACATCAGAATCCCATAAACAATTGATGAGGGTTACACATATCCAATTGCCTAGGCGATCTTGCCATCGACGATCTTGGCTACCACGATCACCAATTACGAACTCCGCATTGGCAGAAACAATCGGCTCAATAAGTCTGGCCATTTCCGCTGGATTGTCACTGCAATCGGCATTCACAAACACGACGATCTCGACTTGATCGTCACACGCCGCCAGGCCAGCTTGACAAGCGGCTCCGTATCCCCGGTCTAACTCTAAGGCCACTCGAGCACCAGCCGAACGCGCGCGTGCTCTCGTTGCGTCGATCGACCCGTTATCAACAACGATCACGTCTGTCACGAATGCCGGAATCTCCGCGAGTACAACGGAAATCGAATCTTCTTCGTTGAGCGCGGGTATAACTACGGCAATACGTGGAATTACTGCTCGCTCTCCGAGCAATGCGCAGCAGTCTATCGAAGCCGACACGGTTTTTCGTCGATAGTAAAGCCCCGCTAACCACAATGGAGATACGCCAGCCGAAAACAAAATGATGATTGCAATGTTGAGAGCACTACGCGAAACCCAACCGTCCTGTTCCCATCTCCGAGGTGAAACTGTAATCGGGATTCTTGAGCAAATGAACGAGCCCTTCCGACGTAATCGGCCAATAAAATCAACGTCTTCCAGAAGAGGCATCACACGAAAACCACCAAGACAGGCAAACACGGTTCGTCGGACAAATATTCCCTGATCTCCGTACGGTAGATGGAGATTTCGTGCCCGCCAGTCAACTCCTCTTTCAATCATTCTAGCGATGGGATGCGGTGAAGAAAGGACGAATCTAAAAACACCTCCAACCGTTCCGTTACACATGTCAATCGATCGAATCGCATCCAACCAACCGGATGTCGGCCGAGTATCGGCATGAAGAAACAAAAGCCAACGGCCATTCGCCAGACCTGCCCCCACGTTCATTTGTCGCCCACGACCGGAGAGACTTGTCACCCAACACACACTAGGGAATCTGGCTTGAACCGAATCAATAGATCGATCCGACGCATCGCCATTCACCACGATGACTTCAAGTTCGGGATCGGGTTCTTCAACCAAAAGCGCTTCAAGTAATTCCGAGAGTTCAATGGAATCCCTGAGAACCGGGATTACGACGGATACAAAGATCGATGACAAGGGCTTTAAGCTGATAATCAAAAATTCTTAGTCAGAGCGGAGCCCTAGAAACTTCTCAGTTTCAGTCCACACTTGAGTAAGACTGTTCGTTAATTGATGGTCATCATCCAGCCGAACAAGCTGCACATGCGGCCGTTGAGCAGCAAAGTTCGCCACACTTTCCGGATCTACAACACTGTCGCGGTCCCCTTGCAGTATTAGCGTCGGCACTTTCTGGCGAATACTGGACGAGCTATAGCGTCGTGCATCGTCGTAAAATTCATAGCGAATGCCACGAATTTCACCGTACGCATGGTGCATAAGTTCCAACCAGCCAGACGCGAGCCAGCGTTTCATTCCTTGCTCATCGACGTCACCGAAACGACGCTGGCCGACGTCTAGTGCAGGTGCAAGTAAGATGAGCCGGTCGACCAGAAACTCATTTTCGGATGGGCCAGAACAATCCATCTCCTCTGCAAGATGTAGAGCCACGGACGCACCAAGACTGGAACCCATCAGTACGACCGAATCTGCTGACAAAGACCTTATTGTCGATTTGACTTGAGCAATCAT